>Ga0209611_10001271_pt1 | contig 42396 bp, 28 predicted proteins | sample S1TSphgellanicum_3_FD_187693 | JGI IMG/M metagenome (GOLD analysis project Ga0209611, IMG submission 187693) | Host-associated microbial communities from peat moss isolated from Minnesota, USA - S1T2_Fc - Sphagnum magellanicum MG (SPAdes) (version 2) | ecosystem: Host-associated > Plants > Peat... | reverse complement strand
GCAACATTGGACAGATACATCACTGGGAAACTAGGGTCATACCCTGACTCATGGCTCCCCACCAGCACCAGTCACTTTGTGTTTGCAATTCGGTGACTGTTATTGCCTGTCCATATGCCCTGGGACTAGCAACACCAACAGCTGTTATAGTTGCAACTGGTATTGGTGCCAGCAATGGGATCTTAATCAGGGGTTGGGATGCACTGGAACATGCCCACAAAGTGTGGTGTGGTGTGTGGTGTTTGACAAGACAGGCACTTTGACAAAACGAAAACCTGCAGTTATGAACCACAGAGTGTACAACAAGACTCCATTGGCTGACTTTCTTACGCTGGTTGCTTCAGCAGAGGTTAGCTCCTGGTTTTCACTTGTTGTGTTTTGTTTGAATGTGTTCTTCGTTTGGGAACCATAACCTTTTCTCCACTGTTGGGAGCTTTCAGTCCAGGCTCTCTCCTCCCCTGTTCTTCTTGGCTCATTGTGTTTTCTGCTAGCTAGAACTTTAAAATGTTCAGTTTGAAACAGGCTGGCAGTGAGCACGCATTGGCAAAAGTAATTGTGGACTACACACATTACTTTCTGGAATTTGGAGGACCCCCAACCCTGAAAGCTGCACACACACTGAGAAGTAGAGATACAAGTTGGATGAAATCAGCTTCCTCATTTGAGAATATTCCTGGCAAGGGAGTGCATTGTCAAGTGCATATTGGTGAGTTACCATTATTCTTACAGCTAAGGATTTCTGCATTTTCTCATTGATCTTTCAGCTTGCTTTGTATCTGGGGCTTGGGAAGGTTTTCATGGTGTATGCTGAGATTTGTCTAAAACTTTTAGCCAGGTTGGCAATCGGAATCTGATGAGCAACTCAAGAGCGGCCATCTTTTAAAGGCCACAGAAGATTATTTGCAAGAGAACAAACAATGGGCTCAGACAGTTGTTATAGTAGCCTTTGATCAGGCTGTAATAGATGTTATTAGCATTCAGATCCCTTGAAACAGGATGCAGCAGTTGTGGTGGAGGGCCTGAAAAGTATGGATATCAAGTGCATTCTGGTCACTGGCAACAATTGGCAAACTGCTAGATCTGTGGCAGATGAGGTTTGATCTTTTCTTCTTATAGTACTCTGATGGCATGTGTTTCTTGGAGTATGTTTTCTTCCCTTACTCATTCCTTTGCCTGTGAATCAGATCTTGCCCAATCACTGAAAGAACAAGAATACCCAATGATGTCAATTAATGTCCATAGTCCTGGTCCTTAAAGTAGGATTTATTTCTGAAACTTCCAGCATCATATCTCAGAAAGAGCTACTTGCAGTAATAGCTTCCTTTTGATTGTCATGGCTCTACTCTTCTTACAGACAAATAACTTGCCCTACTTTTCTTTGATTTGGCAGGTGGGCATCATGGATGTAATGGCAGAAGTATTACCTGCTGGGAAGATGAAAGTAATATAGTCACTTCAGGCAAATGGAACAGTAGTTGTAATGGTTGGGGATGGCATTAATGACTTGCCAGCACCTCACAATCTGTGTATCACTTTACTTGAACAACAGAAACATTGGTGAATTCTTTGTGAATGTAGGTCATGATGGGGCCATTAACGCCAGGGTTGATGGCACATGTGAACAGTGCAATGACGCACTTGGTGTTGGATATCCAAACATCTACTTGCTCCTTTTTGGACTTGGATCATCTAGTTATTCAAGTTAAGTATTGCTGATGACATTAAGGTAGGAACCCATGTTCAATACAAAACATTTTTCCATCTTTGCAAAACTTAATGTGAGTGTGCTCACTGAGTTTTTATTAGCTCAATGGAAACCATTTTCCATGTCCATTTTGTGTGTGATTAGTGAGCCATGGTAACCCTAACCCTAGAACATTGTTAATTAAACCCTAAAATGCTAACCTCAATTCATAATGTTAAATTAGGGTTCATTATTCCTTTTTAATAAAAATATTTTCCAAATTATTTAACATCACCATGTGGCAAGTTTTTATTCTTCGATCTTTAAAAGATGTGGCAAATTTGAAATTTTCATTCAAATAATAATGCGACACGTGTCAAAATCCTCATTATTGACATTTGATGAATGGGATATATCTAGGGTTTTTTAATAAATATTCAAATGTCATGATGCTCATAATGAGACACGTGGCACATTTTGATTAGCTAAACACAAAAGACGTGGCCATTTCTTAGCCATAAGATTTAGAAAATTCTAGATCATCCAATATCATAATCTGGTTTCCCAAATATTAGAAACCATGCCATGTGACAACAACCCATTAATTAATCAAAAGTATTTCAAAAGTTAACATGTGTCTCCACATGGTTGGAGTTTGGATCCACCAAAATAGTTGCAATTTATAGTCGCAAAATGATGCTTTGTATACATTATGTATATACTAGCCCCATCGGATGAAACAATATATACTAAATGTAGGCTTCATCTACCATTTGATGACGTCATCCTGATGTAACGTTTTGCGACTATTTGTCGTCTGCGACTTGTCTTGAGCGACTATTAGACATTTAGTTGTAAAATGTCTCTTTCAACTAAAAAATAGTCGTAAACACCAATTGTAAATAAAGGTTTTTCTTCTAGTGATGTAGGGATTTAGGGTTCCACAATTTAGGGTTTAAGATTCTAAGATTTAGAGTTTTCGGATTCCAAGATGTAAGGTTTTGGATTCCATGAATTTTGGTTCTGGGGTTCCAGGATTTTGGGCTTTGGATTCCAAGATTTAGGGTTTTATGGCTCCTAAATTTAGGGTTTAGGGAACTTGGATGTAAGGATTTAAGTTCCACTATTCAAGGTTTAGGATTCCATGATTTAGGGTTTTAAGGGATCCATGATTTTAAGTTCCAACGCCAGGATTTAAGGTTTAAGGGTTTCGTGATTTAAGGTTTTGAATTCTAGGATTTAAGGTTTTAAGGTTTTGAAATTTAGGGTTTAGGGCATTTGGATGTAGGGATTTAGGTTCCACTATTTAGGGTTTAGGATTCCAGGATTTAAAGTTTTCAAGTTCCAACATGTAGGGTTTTGGATTCCAAGAATTTTGATTCTAGGATTCCATGGTTTAAGGCCTTGGATTCTAAGATTTAGGGTTTCAAGGATCCATGATTTAGGTTCAAGCACCAAGATTTAGGGTTTTAGGGTTCCATGATTTAAGGTTTTTAATTCTAGGATTTAGGGTTTGAGGGTTCCGTAATTTAGGGTTCAAGGCACTTGGATGTAAAGATTTAGGGTTTAACCAGGATTTAGAATTTTGGGGTTCCAACATATAAGGTTTTGTATTCCAGGAATTTCGATTTTGGGGTTCCATGATTTAGGGCCTTGGATTTTAGGATTTAGGGTTTTGAAATTTAAAGTTCAAGGCACTAGGATGTAAGGATTTAAGTTCCACTATTTAAAGTTTAAGATTTTGAGATTTAAGGTTTTAGGGATCCATGATTTAGGGTTCTAGCACCAAGATTTAGGGTTTAAAGGTTCCATAATTTAAGGTTTTGGATTCCAAGATTTATGAATTTAAGGTTCCAAAATTTAGGGTTCAAGGTAATTAGAGATAGGGATTTAAGGTTCCACGATTTAAGGTTTAAGATTCCAAGATTTTGGGTTTTAGCATTAAGGTTTTGGATTTCTTTTGACACCTTCTAATGACATGCATATAAATTGGTGTGTAAGGTTTAGAGACATCAGATGAAGACTTGACGTTGGAAGAGGTACACATTTCAAGCTTAGTTAATCGTTATGTGTGTAAATGATTTAATCAAGTTGATTTTGATAACAATTTGTCTTTACAAAAACTAACAAATTGGTTTTGTTAGAACAAACGTTTTATTTTTTGCATAAGGAACGATTTCTTTTGTAGAATTTACAATTTTCTTTTTATGCAACCAACAATTTCTTTCTTGTAGAACTTGTAGTATGTTTCTTGTATAATTAGCAAACTTTTCCACTTATAGCTTAAGATATAGATCTTGAGATTTCCATTTTTGTTATGACACAGAAAATTAACTCACCATTTGTGTTAATTTGATGAGCAGGAAATCAACAAGAAGGATTTGGATTTGGACTACATGAATTCTTGGTTCCTATTCCTATGGTTGATACATTAATCTTCCTGCCATAATCTATAACTCCACATGTCTAGCAATACCTGTTCTGATGTGAAAAGGCACAAAAAGACAATCCATGATCACATGTCCTTCTTCATAAAATGCATAGACCATTGAAAGTAATCTGACCATATCTGAATCCACAAATTCATGATCCCGTGTTTCAGCTATATATTTTATTTGATCCAACTCTAGATTCCTTTGATGTAAGTATGACTGTGGTACTTCATCCAACACATTCACCTATGCCCCTGCATATTCAAATGATCATAGGTAATTTCCTTCAGTCTCCTCAACCACATTGATATTGGTGTTTTCTTCCACCTCCCAATCTTCCATTGGCTCATAATAATTTGGAAATGTAGACTAATACACAAACTTGGGTTGTATACCTCATGTAACATCCCTTCCTTGACTATTCATCAATTTTGGACTTGAGATTTCTTGTGGTTGATCAAGTATTATAGAAGTCCTTGCTCCATTTTGATCTTTTCGACTCTGAACCACAAATTGTGATTGAGAAGTATACTACACCCACTCATTTGGGTGAGTGTTTGACTACATGTCTCTCCATGGAGATCATTGTCTGTAACTATGCCTTCTCTGAAGACCCCCGGTCCATACTTCACGCCATACCATGTTTTGTGGTAGAAATGACCTATGCCCCACAAGCCTTTCTTTTGTTTTAAAAATTTGTTTGTTTAGCATCAGATTTCAATATGGGGTTTTTGTAAGCCTTGCATATTCCTTTCCATTTTCTAGATTGTCTTTTGTTTATTTTTCAATAATTTGTCGATTTGCTTCCAAGTCCAATTGTTGTTGAAGATTCCAGGTCACCATCTCATTCATCTTGTTTCATAATTCTTCGTCTTTAGAGTCTATAGATCGCTCTGTAGTCCTTATGGTGTTAACCGTTTAAATTTCGAATACTTTCTAACATACCCCTTTAAATTGATTGGAAAAAAAAAACTATTCATTTGAATCCTTTCATTTATAGTATACAACAAAATTTGTAGAAAACCTTCCCATCTCTAAAAGAAAAAAAACAAAAAGAAAAATTCCCCAGCATGGTCGCCAAATTGCAGACGTGAAATTTAGTTTTTGTAGAATATTTCACATTATTGTAACAATAGATTTGCATTTCACATGCATACATTCACTATTTCTATTTTTATTTTCAACATTTTAAACATTGTCATTCATTAAAACAACAGATTCATGGTTATTTCATCTAACCATAATCTACTTTTCATAATACATTGTAAAAAACTCCAAAAACAAAATCACAATTCATTTCATCATATTTTGAGACTACAAACAATTCACACAATAAGATGAACATAGAATTCACAATAGAAGTCTATGCTTCTTTGTATTATTGTAAACATGAATCAAACAATAAAATCCCATGTTTTGTTGTAAAAAAATCCAAAAAAATAATTAAAATCTATTGTATATCAAAATAAAATTTGTGGTTTTCTAATCCCAAGTACCTACAGCTCCTCTTATTCTTCCCAAAACTTCATGTCTCAGAATCCCCTTGTTTTTTAGAACTCTCCTTTTTTGAACCATCCCAAGTCACATCACCATGATTAACTAACAAGAATTCAAAATTCAAACTAACAAAGTTCCTTAATTAATCCCTATCCTAAATGCCCTTGTTCATCCAAAATCATGTACTCATCCTACCCCCTTAATAAGAGCTTTCAATTTCAAGGCTACCTTCAACGATTCTTCAAGCATAGCCAACTATTGTCCATTTGCTCCATGAACATTTCGAAATGGAAGACTAGTTGTGCATGTAATGGAGGCCAATGTGTAAAACTTCAAACCTAGTTAGACCACCTAGTTCAAATGGAGGACTCACATGAAAACAAGTGAGGTCTAATCAACTAGTCAAAGTTTGAAAAATAATCCTTCCAAAATAGTAGGTTTTACAAGACATGATTGTCCTTTTTGGCAAGTCTTGAATTGAGTTAGCAATTTTTGAACACGTTTTGAAATTTGTTCTTGACATGTAGACCCAATCATGAATGTACCCATTTCTGGTGAAAGTTGGTGATTGAAAATTTTCAGAAAAACAAGTTTTGGTGAAAGTTGGTGATTAAATTTTTTTACTTGCCCAATTTTCTTGTCATTGAATTGGGAAACTAAAATATTTTCGTTGCCAACTTTCAATCACCACAAAAAGTTTTAGTTGCCAAATAGAGCAATCGAATTATTTTTCAGTTTGCTTGAAAGTTTTTGGGAGTTGTTTGAAATTTTTTGGTTATCTAGTTGGTAGTGGCCATTGATCCAGTGACTAACATTTTGTCATTGCCCAAAACATTTCAATCCTTACATTGGGCAATTGAAAATTTTTGGTCGCCTTTGATTGCCAATCTATGTAACTAAAAATTTAATGATTGGATTTTTTGGGGAACGTTATAAATTTTTTTAGTCATCGCTTGAAAAATGTCAACCATTCGATGAACCATGGTTTAGTTAACCGCATAAGTGTTGAGTTTGGGCCCCTTTTAACTTGCCTCATAAGCTTGCCCTCTTAGTGAAGTTTTGTTGCCCTATCAATGACATTAGGATCTTAAGTGTCCCTTTTGGCCATGGTTCCTTTTTTTCATCCTTTTTGCAAAAGGTTTTGGGTGAGGATGTTCACCAATGTGGCATGTGCTAATGTGCTCTTAAAGTTTGGGGATGTCAAGGTAACATTTGGGATTGTCTTTCGATGTTTTGTTCAAAGACTTTCCTATTTGCTCTGTTGCTTCCCCTTTCTTTTAGGTTCTTGGTGCTAACTTGCTTCTTTTGATTTAGCCTTGTTGAAAGCTTTTGAAAGGCTTTTAGGTTTGCGCTCTTGAGAATGCCCTTAGGTTCCCTTAGTCCATTAATAGGTTTGTTTTATCATTGTTAGTGGAAGGTTATGCCTCATTTCTATAGAGGACATTGCTTTGGTGGCCTATCTAGGAAGTTGGGCTTTCATTACCTTCATCATAGTCATTAAATTCTTGTAAAAATTTTGTTGATTTTTACCGGAGGCAATAGGAGCAAGGAATTCAAGTTTGTTATCCTTTTAGGCCCGTTTAAAATTGGTGTAGGACTTTTTGCCTAATGGTGGCAACGTTCGTACCTCCATTTGAACAATTGGCAAAAAGAAAAATAAATCAACTTCAGAAGATTATTTAAAAAAAATTGCATGACCATTTTTTTTAGCATCATTTTTTATTTGCTTTCTAATTTGCATTAGGTGTGTTTGAAATCTTGTGTGGGTTCGAGACTCAAGTGTAGGTGCACAACTATTTGGTCACCAAATGATTTTTTTCTTGATTGGCTTCAAATGTTTTTTCCACTAAACTGCGCATTTGTTTAGGTTGTTCCCATCCCTTAACCCTTGGTTTATCACATTACGCTTGTGGTCAACCTTTGGACCTTATGGGGATCCATCTTTTTTATTACACCCATGGTGAAGAAAGGATGATTTCCTATGACGTTGTGTGGGATGCCTTTGTGTCTATCATGAGTGATGTAAGATTTTTTGTTTTATGTGAACATACCCATGTTTTTTTTTTTCTGCATTAGTGGGTCGATAGTGTGGTTTTGGTGGATGGTGTTCAAACGTTGGTTGATGTTGTCATCATTAACTTCACTTAAACAGATTTGGTTTCATAAGCAACTTTATGTCATGGGGTTGTAACCACAATCGTGACTGAGGTTAAGGATGACCTTTATGACAATTGAGACTCGAAACCCAACATAGATGTTTATCCTTCTAGCCATAGAGGTCTTTGGGTGTTTGCATTAATAAGCCAATAATTTTTTTCATCAATGTGCTAACATGGTGTGGAAGGCAAAAGGCATTGGAGACCCCTCTCGTTCAGTTTTGCATTCATTTGATAGGCAAATGGTGCTAGTAACATTGTAACGAATGTAGGTGGCTTCTGTTTTGAAGCATGTTACTATACGTGAAGGTTCTTTTAAGCTAGACAATCTTTTAAGTATTTTTCCCCTTTCCTTATTTGATATGCTTTTCATGACTTGGGGGGTTCGAGTATTTGATTGTTCCCATTTAGTCATTCCCTAAGCCATTTGCTCTCTTTGGAAGATTCTTCATTTTCCTTGACTTGGGTCCTTCCATCTTGTACATTTTCTTCCCCTTTGTTGGGTGTTTTGTTTTATTGATGATGTTTTCATCATTTATAGCAACGATTTAGTTTTCAATGGCAATAGGTGGAACAAAATTTGAAAGCGTGGTTTGGAAAGGTTTACTTGATTATGGTTTACTTGAATGGAAGTGGACCATGTTGTTGGTTCAAAAGCACCCTAAAGATGAAGAAAGACTTTGGGAGAAGTTTGAAAAAGTTTGTTGTCCCCATGATCTACATGTGGGATGGTCAAAAAATTAGATGATGTTAGCAACCTCCTATGAGTGGAATTATTATTGGTACATGTGTGGTTTTGCCTGGCTAGGGTTGGATGTTCCCCTGTCTTTTTCTTGTGTTGGTCCTTTTTGCTATGGATTTCCATTGGATGTGCAGAACATGTGCATGAGGGGGTTCACATTGAAATTTCCAAAGGTTGGCAAAAGTATTATGCAATAAGTCTATTGTGGTATGGGCTGAGGTGTATGGAATGCCTTTATTTCTGTAAGCAGTCAAACTGAAAAGAACTAAAGGTCTGAAACTGAAATCGGTAGCCAAATTTAGTTTCACACTGAAGAAACACATTTTTTCCAAGTCTATTGCAAAAGAATGACAAAATAATGGAAATTTGGCATTAAAGAAATCACTTAGAGCTCTCGTTTCCCCATTCTTGCTTATCTGTAGTTGAACTTTCCTGAGCAAAAAGTGAATGTCTGTGTACAAATTCTCAGTCTACCAGCTATGAACTGTCAACTTGGAAAACCATTCAGTCAGAGTTACCCAAATGTTTGGGTTGTCACCTATCCAAAGTAATTCTGAGTTGTAATTTTGTGAAGAATCATTTCTCTTTCTCTAAAATTTGAATGGGTTTTTTAGGGCAAAGGAATAGGTTGGCATGTAACTAGCTGACAGCTCTCACATACATAGCATCAGTCTATGTGTGAACAGAACATACAGAGCACCATGCTTTTAAAATGAGCATTTCAGTTTGACCCATGTGTAAGGTAGAAACCCTGTACCTACTTGAAAAGTTTGAAACTTTTCTTGCAACTTCGAAAGTACCGTTGCACTGTACCTCCGTTTTACTTTTGGAACTTTCACTTCCGTACTTTTAAACATTACTTGCTGCAGCCTCCAATAAGGAAATCTCTTGTTTTCAACATGCGAAATTCTTTTACACAGCTTTAAAATGCTCATCGTCTGTACTCTCAAAACTTTACAAATTCGGAGCGATATGCTACTCTAGTGTCAAAGGGGAGAAACAAATCCACATGTTTCCTTGTCGTTGAAAGTTGCTCAATAGCTCTTTAGATTTTAACACGATCAAAAGTTGTACTAGCTCTACATCGAAAGGTGTTCAATATCTCTAGATTTCTACTAATGTCCGTCCAACTTCCGAAAGCTTCCCAAGGTTCCCAACTGGAGCGGCGTATGCGCATCTACCTTCATCTCTGCCAGGTCCTCCTCAAACATGTTTAGGTGTTACATTCCCCAAGGCCCATGACCCTTTGTATTCTGTAAGAGACAGCCCTTGTAAGAAGTACTCTAGTGCCTGTACCATTCCGGCGTCTTCTTCTCCTTGGGTGCACCAGCACCCACGTTAGTACCATGGTACAAATCTCAAAATCCATTTAAATTATTTCTGAATATTATAAATGTCCCATGCTAAGAGTAAATCAGGGTCTCTAAGTTCAAATCTAGCATTTTTGAGATTAATATGGTCAATAAGAGGCCTGACTAGAAGAAGGTGAAGGTACCACCTTGGGTGCTGGTTCACTCTGTTCTTCTTGGCGATTTTTTTTTCTTCTTCTCTTTCCCCTTCATTTTTTCATTCCAGCAGTTCAAATAAAAAATTCCTGAGACTCTGGCACTTTCAAAGACGCGGCCATGTAGATGTGGAATAAGTGAAATGACCATGTACACCAATGAGCAGCATGGTTCCTAGAATTTTCAGCATTGTGGCCAGCTTATTTTGAGAAAAAATGAAACTTAATGAAAATAATTTAATTACTGCACATGTTTCTATTAGTGTGGTTCTTTTTAAAAAAGAAAAATTCCCACTTTTTGTGAAACCCAAACACTGGACCACAAAGATTTTGTCCAGAGATGACAAACTCAAAAAAGGCATGCCCTGGACCAGGTTTTTTTCTACTCAATTCTTTAAATTTGCAAAAGTGGCAATTTTTTGCTGGAAGTTTTCTTTTTACACCCTCAAAAGTAAAACACTTTTTCAATAATTTCTCAAAAAGTTATAAAAAAAAAAAAAAAAAAAAAAAAAAAAAAAAACCCATGGTGAGGGTGAACTGACACCTAGCTCTACTGGTACCTTCAGTTTCTCAAGTGAGGCCTCCTAGAGGCTATATTTAACTAAGGAAGTGTTAGAGTTGGACTTAGAGACCTTGAGTTAGTATAATGTGATTTCATATTAATTAGTTGTAGGGAACCCCTAAATCCAATTTTATTTTTTTCGGTCATAGGATTCTTTGATTGGCCCATCACAAAACTAGATATACTGTAGCTTTCTCTTTTGGGCTACTAGAGAGGTTACAAGAGGAGAACTTTAGGAAAAGCATATGGGATAAAGTGTGGTGCTATTGGGAACACATTGGAAACCTCGGAAACATAATAAGTAACCATTGAGAACATGATGAGAAAATGATGGAACCAGATGGAACACATGGGGAACACCAAATTCCCAAAAACCCCATGCCCTCCCTACCCTCCCTTGATCACCCATCCCCAAAAAAGAAAACAATTGGGCTTTTGGGTGCATGTTCTTGCCTTCCCTCATTGGCTGTGGTAAATTTATACTCTTAATTGTGGTTGTCACACCATTGGCTAATGGCAAGGGCATGAATTGTAGGGACATAGTTTAAGGATGGAAAATTATGATGTTTAGAAGCAACCCAAAACAAATTGGTGGTTTCAATTTTTACCATGGTACCAGTGCAGGTGCCTGAAAGGCTGTTCAGAGTTCACCCAATGCCAAAACATGTTACCCTACCCTGGGACCACTGGCAGATGAGGGAGTAAAAGTTCTCCGGATTACCCCCAACACCATAACAACTACCATGAATGGGGGGCCGGGGGTGGGGAGACATTGATCCAAGATTCGGCACAGAATTAATTTGAGTCCACATGGGACTTTGACCCAAGAATCGCCTTCAGACTGACAGTGGACCATAAGGACTTATCAACTAAGAATCACCCAACAACAGCGGACCTTCAACCCAGAATCACATCATCAACAGTAGATCACTTTCCATGAAAATTTACATCACCAACAGTAGACTTTCAATAAAGAATCACCAATATTAGCCAACTTTCAACAGAGAATCATCGCTTGCTCGTTGAGTAGAGTAGGGTAGGTAGCATAAGGAATCTAGTTTATCGAAGAATTGCCACACTAGGCTCCTCGATTGAATAGGATAGTAGTGTAAGGAATCTAGCTTTTTATTTATGCTTCTCGACAAAGATCTCGACAATGGGAAGAATCTCGTGTGTTAAAAAGTAGATTGCATGCATGTCATATTCAAAATCACATTACACATGGCATTGTAACGGATCAAAAATTGGGAATTTCAAAAGAAGATTCTACATGGTCATCATGCCCCCATTCAATTGTCGCCATCTCATGGCAATGGCATCCTCGATTATTAGCTCGTGGGCCGGCTTGCAATTTGTGCATTGGGCTAAAAGGAAGGAATAATGTTGTTGTTGATAAAATATTAGCATCCGGTGAGCATAATCAATATAAAGTTGAATCTAGATCTAATTATGAGGAAGCAATATCTAATTAGAAACAACCTTGTTTAAGCTCTTCGTTGTTGGGAAACAAGAGCTGCTAATAGACCTTTTGTTTTCTCAGGTACAATTTATGCAATGCACTGGATGAAGCACCATGGTGCGAGTTGATGTGTCAAACTAGCTCTTGAATTTATATTTGAGTTGCAAGTTTGCAGCTCATGGTTGCAATATATTATACAAAAATCACAATCGGTGGAATGCTTACCAGTTAGTTTTACACGTTGGGGATGGACATTACCACAACGTGGGATTCCAAGGATCGTGATGAGAACTTGAAATGCTAACTAGATTTGCAGGTACATATGATTACGGGCCATGAATAGACATGGTTTCCATGCTTATATGATCGATGCGTGGGTGATCATATGTCGTACGTATTTTAGTGAGCACTAATCAGCACTAGTGTTACACATTAGGCTACGAGTGTCGATGCGCCTTTTTGTTGCATCGAATACCTCACGAAGGCACGGCCTGGCTGTTTAGAGAATTTGTGTTTCACATATTCAGCAAAAGTGAAGGGCCTATATTCCGGGCGTGTGTCAGGTTGTTCTGCAGGAGTAGGTAGATCAGGAGGTGATATAATTTCCATTGTTCTATTGGGGGTCAAGAAGTTGCCGATAGACAGTCGCGGTTTGGATTTGTTCACAACTGCCCTATGTGGCACACTGTGGAACTTGCCTCGAGTCATCACCTGCAAAATCACAAATGCAAACAAGCGGAATTGCTTTCAAAGTTGATCTTGTGAACACACTAGTGAAGCTTGCAACTTCCAACAATTATCATATTGTGAACTCACCACATACGGTGTTCAATCCAAGCTACTTGAATATGACAACTTCATGTCAATGGAAATTGTACTGATCCACATAATTGGAAATTCTTTTTCCCGTCAAGTTCCTAATTTAGAAAAGTCGTACTAGTCATTGGAAGTAATTGATCATGATGTAGTTTACAGATCCTGCTCCTCACCTCCAGCATGTCGCCGATGAGAATAGCGAAGCCATTTTTTTGAGGTCGGACTGCGATCCATTTCCCGCCTCTTTGCACTTGGAATCCACCGACGTCGCCTAGCTCTAGCACTGTGACTAGGCTCGCATCAGTGTGTTGTAGAAGGCCCAAGGCCTTGTCTGGTTCCGGGCATGGAGGATAATAATTCCAACGTTGGATCATTTCTGAACCCTCACCTGAGTACCGGTCGAAATGCTTCGGGTCTACTCCCAACCCTTGTGCAAGCAGATGTAGCACTTGCATTGTACATTTCCTTAGAGCTGTCTCATATTCTAGCACTGTTGCGCTGCAAAATTTTCAAATAATGAAAATCCATCATCAGCGAGCTCGCAAAGAATTAATTGTGAATTCAATTACAGCTGATCTAACTCGTTGCATCTGCAAATTATTAGTAAATACTGATCGATTCAATCATCATGATTCCGACTCGAACTTTCGAGGCAATTTTGTAAAACTGGGTTGAATGAAATTACAACTTCACGTACACGAAAGCTTTTTTCTCACAATCTTGGGAATGAATCTTGCTAGCGCAATCTTGCAAGAACGAGGCGTCGTTGGCGAGGAAAAGGCCTTCGGACCAGCTACACTTGGCTGTGGAATTCCGTTCGACTTTGAATCCGTAACCACGTAGAACAACGCCAGTAGTAGCATCCTTATCGATGAAGAGTTCCTTCTTGGCTGCCATTGGCAAATTGAAGAACATGTGTGCCTCCGTCTTCAATCTCTGTAACAACTCGACTGGAACGCCATGGTTCACGATGTTGAACACGCCCCACGTCTCGGCAGCCATTGCCATTTCAGCTGCGATGCGTGTCTTCACAACCTCAATGTCACTTGCTACAACACCGTCTGCAACTTGATCATTCAATCCCGCCATGTCTATCACGGGAACCTCTTCCTCGTATGCCTCGTATGCGACTCTGGGAGAGACAAGTTCAGCAGGCCAACAGTATGCAGACGGAATGACTTTATCCCCGGGATTGACTCCCTCAATTCCATGCTTACTATAGTCGACATTGATTTCATCTTTCGACTTTGGTGTAGACGAATTACAATTATCACTGCAACACATGTCCATCACTGGAGCAATGGAGATTCACAGATGTAACTCCCAAAATTACAAAAGAAAAAAGAAAAAAACAAACAGCTTATAACTCTGGGCTCTCTCCCAGCTGCTCCTTCCCTTCCTCAAATCTCTCCGCATTCCACGCTGCACAAATTACGTCTTCCAATTAGTACCCGATCACATTCATCAGGTACAGTAGGGCACAAAATTGAACTAATTGATCAACGTTTGACGAAAAGAGAAGTGGGATTCTCACAGAAGTTCATCTCTGCAAAGCCAAAATCTGAAGAGAGAGAGAGAGAGAGAGAGAGAACGAAAGAAAGCCGAGGAGACCGAGTTTGCCACCACTAACGGTAGTCCTTTATAAGCGAGAAGAGCCGGGTTTTCGGACATGTGCTTGAAAGGATCACATGGGATGGGCCCCGCAACGCGACCCAGCCGCTTTTCTTTGATGCTGTTTTCTGCTGTTGTTTGGTTTTTTTAATTTGGGGGAGTTGGGAAGGAAGCTGGGGGTTTTGGGTTTTTCTGTGCGTGGGGGAGGTGGGAGTGTGGGTAATAGGTAGTATGTCCATTTCATAGTGTCAAGTTTTGGAAAATTAAATGTTTTAGTGGGAATTCATTGCAAAAAAAAATTCCTAACCTGAAGAGTGCCTGCTGAGCCATTTTGTGTCATGTTTGCTTTCTTATTACAAACATGTTGAATGGGTGGGGTGCTTTAATAGTAAGTACTATATTAGTGTTGCATGTGCCATTTGCCCAAGTGTAAACTGGTTACCAAATTAAATTTTCCATCCAAATTTATTATTTGTAATTTAATTGAATTTTCAATGACAATAATTACTCAAAATTCAATATCTCTTGCACCTCAGGTCTAAAATTTTCAAATCACTTTCATCAAATCTTATTCAATAGGGGCTTTCCAACACTACCAAGAGTGTGCCCAAATTCTCTTATAATTGTTAGTTTTGATTTCAATGAATTCTCAGTTTAAAAAATTGCTCAATATTCAGTAACTTCTGCACTGTAGGTCATAACATTATGAAACTAACTCAATGTACCTGTACTCAGCAAAAGGTATTCCAATGGTACCAAGAGCATAACAAGAGGTGCCATTGTTTGAGAGGTCTCAACTTGACAAACAAAACAAACAAACTACCATCCTTCATAGATAGATGCCATAGTAGCTCCCACCAATTAGAAACTCAGTTTGGTCACAAAACACTAGCTCGAGATTGGGACCTTCTGGGATTGTTATGATGGCTAAGCAAAAGTTTACTTGTCACAGAAAAGAAATCACACTGTTTAGATTACGGCAAGCAATTTGGTGGTGGCCACTCCTCCACGACAATAAGTAGTGGGGACCATCAAATACTGGATCCCCACGTTTCTTGGGGTTAACATTCATGCCCAGCGTCCAAACTGTGTCGCTTCTCAATAATGATTCAATCTTCATGGGGGGAAAGATGATGAAGTGGTAAACGTCACATATTGTTCCATATAGGTACAGAATTTAGTTAGCAATTTGTGACAACCTTGGAGCTCCTGTGTGTTGCTGAACAATTAATAGTTAACCCCCTTCCTTGCATTTGGGGAGTTGTCTCAAAAGATATGTGCACCAAGCCCACATATTCCCATCAATATGTGTTTCATGGGTTGAGGTGGGGCAAGTTTTTTGTATGGTGAGTTTGCCCATAACCACTGTGGATGTAGTGTGATATTGTCAAAAACCTCTTTTGCCTCTTAGCTTTGGGATCCATGGTTTAATTTGCAACTAGACTTCTGAGGTTTTTTAAAATTGTGCACCTATCCAAAAAATTATTTTCTTACCTTTGACATTATTATCTTTCCAATGCACCATTTAGTGGTGTTGTAGAAATCATTAATTTCCTTGAAAAAAATTTTGAAAAAAATTGATATCTCATTTGCAAGCCATTCTAAACCTCATTCTAAACCTAATGAGACTTTGTAAGGTCCTAGCCTAGTAACATGCAACACCATTATAATAGTTTAAAGGCTAGGAACTCTCATGAAAATTCTAGTAATGGGACTTCAGTCCAAGTACATATTGACAAAAACCACTCCTAAATTTAGGGCTTATTTTGCACATGGTGCTAAAGAGCGGTTATATGACGCACAGTGGTCGGTTGCATGAATGGTTTGGGACACCAGTAAAAGAAAAAACTTTTACTGGTGTGCTGAATGTCCAGAAGCAGAGGCCACACAGAATTTATGCACTCTTTTCTGTCGTCGTGCCAGATTTAGGTATCTGAGTAACAAGACAAGCTAAATTCGCAACAACTACGTCAGGTCCTCACGTTGTTGATTGGTTGGCAAAGTCCTAATGCTCTACAGGTGTAGCGGATTCTGGATTGATTTTTTTATTGTACTCAGAAGTCAGAACTCCTGAAGCACCACCACCGCGCCCACAATGCTTCACTATAAAAAAATAGTTTTTAAAAAAGTAGTCTTTTTCAAAATGAGCACGAGATCAATATGCACACAATGGGGGTGCGGGGGGACCCAAAGACAACAATAATAAATTATTTGTTGCATGTGAAGTGTCAGCATGTCGGTTGCTTGCAATCACTCACAGCTTTTTAATCTACGGATGCCTCATAACAGGAGGAATGAGTAGGCCAAAATTTTGCAGGGTTTTGCAATGAATAGGCCTCCCACGGTGAACTACGAACCAGCAGACCAACAAAACAATGAGGGATGGATGGTGGTGCACACGAAACACTTTTACATTTGGTGTCGGTTCCCTGGCTAACCATAGTGGTTAACTCAAGTGCTACTACTCTTACTACCTATCCACTGGCGGTTTATTAGCCCTTACCTACCTGCAAAGTTCTAACCATCTACTCACTTGATACCCACCTATTTTCCTACCTATCTATTTAGCTACAGGGTCTTTTTTTCAAAAAAATCATATCAATGTGAAACTGGACGTGATATCAGTTTGAGGTTCATCCTCATCTGACTCATATCAGGCTTCCAATCAATAGTGAGACAAAAGACATTGGTTCACTTTGGCCAGAGTGAACCAGCAGCATCTGCCAGTGCACCATCCAGATGGAAAGTATGTGGACCAGATACCCTTTTTCACTGTATTCGTGTCCCATCTCTGACCATGGTAGTTAGATATGTACTAATCAATGTTGGTAGGTTCCCCAGATTGAAATGTTAAACTTGAAGGGTTCATAGATTTGAATCAGTACTTTTTCTATTTTTTTGGTGGAACCGGCACAAAGATCAGACCATGGAACTAGTGTTTTTTTAGAACTAGAACTGAAACTAAAATTTGAATAATAAATCTTGATCACAAGTTTAGATTCTTTAGGTAAATCAATTGATTTTTTTTGAAAATTTGGAAAGTAGGCTAAATTTTATAGATAATTGACTGATTTTAATTAATTGTGGAACTCCATTCATATATAATCCCCAATTTTAATTAGTTGTAAAATTCTATACCTATACAATTTCCAATTTTGGGGAGCATGTTGTGCATACATGAAATTAGACCTGATTTTTGGACTTGGCCCAAAGGTTCTTGAGTTTGAAAAAACTTGTCAAAATTGTGAAGTTCAAACCTACACCTAGAGAACCTACCCAAAAAAACGTTAATGTCAAATGCAAGAAAAGGAAGAACTAGCCAACACTAATACTAATCAATGTTGTGCAGATATTAATTTTGGCTTAGTTATCAACTAGGGGTTGGGGCAAGATATGATCAAACTATTGGGTCCACAATTAACTAAGATGGGTAAAACCCTACCTGACCTAGTGTCAAGTTTTTAAAGACCCAAAAAGACCCTATTTGACATGAATTTTAACAAAAACAAAACCTTAAACCTATATCCTAATGTGTACCTTGAAACTTAATCCAAGTAAATATACATTATCTCCTTAAACCCAAAAACATTTCATCCAAATAGGTTATCTATTTTGTCATGAATCATGTAGTTGGATTGATTGTCACATCTAATGTTTGGCTTGGAAATTGTGACAACAATGCACATGGAATGAAGAGAAATTTATTTTTTGGTGTGAATTTTAAGCACATAAACCTAGATTGACACTATATATCAAGTGGTTGTCAAATATTATATTGCAAAAAATAATTTTTATGCATATTAGGTGGGTATTACAAATACATAACTAAGGGAATTAAAAATCAGTGGCACTGTTTTGAAAAACTAGCGAGTCATTGCATAATGATTCTCTCCTTTATGGCAAGTTCAAACCCATGTTGGGTGGGTAATGTTTCTAGTAGGTCCAAGCCTAGATGATGAAAACTCATCCAAGCCGAAAACTTTTGATAACTCAAATACAAGACCACCTAGGAATCGTGGAGCTATGGGTTTGTAGCTTCTTGGGTTCAATTGATGTTGAATCTTGAAGTCATTCAATTATTATAATGCATATAGATTTTCTCCTCTTTTCATTTCTTTTGTTTTTTATCCTTTTGTTTTGCTTTTTTTTTTCACCACACTTCTTTTTCCCTCCCTCCTTTTTTTATTTATTTTTCTTTTTTTCATGATTTTTTTGTTATAGGTGTTTTAAATGCAAAGGTTTTGGCTGTTGGGGCTTCACAATCAATAGATAGTTGTCTGCTTCACAATTTCCATCACCAATGAGCTTGTAACTTCTCAAGTTTGACAAACATTGAAGCTTGAAGCTGAAAATTCACTGCATGTATGTCTTCTCTTTTTGCTTTCTTACTTCCTTGATTTTGTTTTTTGTTTTTTGTTTTGGTTTTTTTACGCTCTCTCCCTCCTCAATTTTTCTTTTCTCATCACTTTTTTTGTTGTTGTAGGTGTTGCAAGTGAAAAGGTTTTGATTGAAGTTTCATGATACATCAACATTTTTTATATTTCACCATTTCCCTTGTTAACAAACTTTTAAATTTGTGTTTAGTTAATAGTTTCTACACTTGGTAATATACTTGGTCTTCTACTATGAACATTCAAAAGCTTCTTGATGCAAGTAAGTTGTTCTTTCCTCTTCCTCCTTTCTCTTGTTTTTTCTCTCCTCACCATATTTTCTATCTTTTTCACCATACTTTGTTTTTTGGTTTCATTCTTTCCTCGCCATGTTATTTTTTGTTGTAGTTAATTTCTCTTTGATGTTGTAAAATTATCTTTGCAGCTTCAAGGTAAACTTATTTTTTGCCCCTTGCTTTCTTTTGTTGTTTCTTTTAGAGTATATTTTATAATGAGCTTCACATGATAAAAAAAAAGTGTATATGTTGTTTGTTGTTTTGGCTAATGTGGGTCCATTTGAATTGCTTGTTTTTCTTGATGACATCCACAAAGACCATTCAACCTATAACAATTGTATTTTTTGAAAGGACAACCCCTAATTTATGTCACAAATGTAGGTAAAAAACAAGGTGCACAAAAAGAAAGAAAAATATTCTTCCATTTGAGATCACATTTTTTTTCAATAACCAACAACCTTTGCAACAAAAGAAACTTTACATAACAAGCAATTTTTGGAAATTTTGGTTTTCTAAATCATGAAGGGTTACCATCCTTTGTTTTCAACCAAAAATCTTTGGTTGAAACATTAGTTTTACAATAATTTGATATTGTAATGTTTTCATTTAAACAATAGTTCATGAATGAAATGTTCCTAAATGTCATGCAAAAATCCAAGGAGAGTTACATCGTACCCTCTCTTGTTTTGTGTGTTACACGTACTACTTTGGAAGTTTTGTGTCAATCATGATACATTTGCCATGGTTGTCAATTTCATCATTAGTTCATGGGAGCACATTCACATGACTATGGGGATATTTGAGGTGTCCATTATAATAGGGCAACCATGGTAAACCATGTAAAAGTCTTGTTGGATTTTTCTCTTTTTTTGTAATTCCTTATGTTAAAGACAAGGGCTCCAATTTAAGTACTTTGATTGTGACTTTGACAAATGTTGCACATCTTGTTTTACCCTTCAATTAACACCCCCATTTGACATTTGTAAGGTCATGGTTTGATCACACCATGTCAAAGGTAACACAATATGTTATTGATGATTTTAAAATCCTTAGGTTTTTAGAAAAAACTTAAAGGCTACTTAAGCAACATCACAAAAGACTATTACATGGACTAAAAAAACTAAAGAAGGGGAGGTAGAAATGGAAGGATTCATGCATCATTATGGGGCTACCAATTAAAATGTTCTTAACTCCATTGAAGACACAATTTGCCTCTTGCATCATCTTGTTTGGACAAGAAAATCTAGAATACTATATTGCAATTGAATAAATGCATAATCAAATATACACTTTGTGATCCTTATCAAAAAAAAATGTAAAGTAACCATAAACTAAACCTTAACATATTAAATTTTAAAACTTTATTTATTTTAATGATTAATATGAACATGTTCTCAAACTTTGTATACAACAAATTATAAACCCAATATTTAGCAACACAATGGCTTGACAAAGATTGAAAGGGTTTTGACTATAATTTCTTGCACTTATGTGTAAAAATATGATTACAACTTCAAAAAAATATTTTGTGTGTACTTGATTGTGCTTTCAACCAATCACCATTTTGATTGACAACAAGTTTTGCATTTGTCCTTCATAATGCCTCTTGGTTAAGCTTGGGTTATTTTTTAATCCAAAATATATACATTGCTTTTGTCAAACAATGTGTTTAAAACTAAAATCAAAGTTATAAGTTATTAATAGATGCATTTTTTTTTTTTTCCAATGAAATTTAATGTGGTTAGGATGTAGGTTTTAGATGGATCATTGATTCATGGTGATTTTGATTTTAAAATGTAAGAATTCAAATTACAAAATGATGACACCAATTATCAACATATTGACTCTATTCTTGGCATTTTTTGCATGACATACAATTAAACCTGCACACACAATATGTTGATGATTATGTTCAACCTCTACTTCAAGAACATGAAAATTATATGAGATTATGTGGGAGTCCATTCATATGTTGTCATCCAAAATCATTGCAAATTGTGACACAAAAATTATGTTTTTTTTGTTGTAGGTTTGTATTTATTTGAACCTTGGCAAGGCATTGGTACAACTACTAATAATGTTGAAGATGAAGATTTTTTTGGGGTAGATTATATCATTTAAAGACACAATTATATCAATCTTGAAGAATGAACTGCAACTATTTTGGAAATTATATATGTGTGATCAATAGAAACAAAAACCCTTTGGTTTTGTGGGTTGTTCATGCAATGCAATTTAAACATGTTTCTTCTCGGGCTCATCAAGTGCTTGGAGTTATAAGTTCATAGATTGAGATTGAAAAAATATTTGGTGTTGTTGGTGTGATCATGAATCTTCAATAGTTTATATTAAGGATAAAAAATTTGGATTACTTCATCCTTGCTACTAAAAATTGGCCTAACAATGTTCATGTTGGGTGTGATGGAGCTATGAAACCTAAAAACATGTTAGATTTTATGATGTGAGACCACTTTGATTGAAGAGCATTGGAAACTCATTGAGGAAAAAGGTATGTTGAAGAAGACAACTATGAATTCGATTAATTTTGGCCAAGTTTTGTTTCCAATCAAACTTATTGTAAAATTTTGTTTGATTTTAATGTATAGATAACATGCATTTGCATTTTTATTTTTTATTTTAATTTAATTATTTTATGTTAATCAAATGTTAGTGGGATTATAGGTTACAATTTGCAATCAAAGCTTATGAAGCTTTTAAATTTCAATTGTGAACAAGCTTTGAAAAATGGGTGACAAACTAGAAGCTATTATAATGTGTGGTGATCAAGTTTTTAATGAAAATATATGTTTTGCAAAATGTGGCTATCTTCCATTGCATAATTAAGTCCATAAGAACTAGGAACACAAATGTATTTAATAAAATTAAATATGCTTATAAGTAGGTGATGATATGAAAGGTTGTAACCAACATTCTATAAGAAGAATGGAATTGTTATTTGCTGCATTTATGGTTTAGTGAGTTAATTGAGAAATGACCTTGATGGTTTGTGAATGATAGTAGCCACATGTCTTTGGAATATTTTGTTGTTGTAATGTCTAAATGTACCAAATTTGTGATCTTTGATGAAGGTGGGAAAATGTAATGACATTAGTTTGCTAAGGAGGATGCCAAGGAGTCAATAGTATTAATTTGCTCAAATATGAGATTGTGGTAGAGAGCAATGGGTGTTGTAATAATTGGAAAGTATGGTATAAGAGAGTAAAATGTCTACTTTTCAAGTGTTGTGATAATTGGAAAGTCACAAATGTGAACTTATAATGTGAATAATAATTGGAAGTGTGATTATGTGTGAATGATTATGGGGATGAAAGAGGAAAGATATTGTTGTTCATACAAGGGAAATTCTAATACTATAAGCATCTTCAAACTTTAATTGACTATGCTTGTGTTTTAGATTTGTGATCAAATTTGCTTTGCTAACCTTCAAGTTATATCAATTTTAATTGGTAACCTTAAATTTGAATTGCAACAAGACTTGCTTCCTTTTCAAAACCATAATCCATTAAACTTAATCCTACTATGTATAAAGGTTCTAATAAAATGAATAAATTTAAGATAACATTATCCACATGTTTTATTAAATTTTTTTAAAAAAATTATCTAAAATTGCAAGTTCCGTTCAAATAGATATTTGTTTAACATTGGTTCAAACTTTAAAATACATACTTGTCTTATTGGATCTAAAACTTCTTATCTAGATGCATACAATTCTATAACCATGCTAATCCATCATATACAAATATAATCTTTCAAATATCATTCACACATTGGGTCAAGTTCAAGCCAAAATTTTAAGCTCAAATCCTTCACCAATGCATGGTCTCTTCCCTATGGGGAGTGCAAAGAAATTATAATTATAAAATCTTTAAAATCTTTAAGATCCAATTATTTGATACCTTTTATGAGTTTGAAAAAATAATTTTGCAAAGATCATTATGGGGAAACAAATAATTAGCCAACATTGCTACTAAAGATCCACATCTATCTACCCATCTAGTAGCCTCCTAGTGCATTACCTACTTACTTACCTATGATAGTATACCCACTTACATAGGTTGTTACTTGGTACCTAGGTTGTGTGATGTTGGAGCAGAAGGATTTACATGATCTGTTATCAAGGTGGAACGTCGGTAGGTCAGTTGTAGTTCATCCAAAATTGAGTGATAAAAGGTTTCCAATGGATGGTAAGTTGGTTGGTTTGTTTTGACCCCTGAGTCACAACTTGCCATGGTGGATGACAGTTATCTCTCGGCTGTTAGTAGAAACATTTCTCTAGTTCCTACTTTTGGGGATTTTGAACTTTCAATTTCCAGAAAAAGTATGTGCTTAAGTTTTTAAATCCATCTTTCCCAATTTCTCTTCGAAACTATACATAAGAGTTAACCCCTCAACTTCCATGAGCATGGTGTGGGGTTTTAGTGCTTTAAAAAATTAGCTCTTGGACTTTTGAACTTGCTCGTGTATATTACATACTTAACTTCAACACCACGAGGGAAAATGGACAGTTTGAAAATTTTGACTTCTTTTCAATGTTGTAACCCTTTCCTGCAACCTCAAATGACCCCTTTGGAAAGGCCCACAAAAGCTGTTCATTGTACCTTTTAAAGAATGGTAGTTGCTGCTTGGCTCGTTCTCATCAAGAATTTGCAATTGTTGGTCGGTTGCAACTTATGTCACTCAAGCTTTTTGGGCCCTTCCTTTTTAGCATCATCACCAACGTGTTCCATGCAACTTGGCTTGTTGCGTGTGGATTTTTGTTTGTCTGGGAATTTTGACATGACAACTTTGGTCAACACAGGAAGGTTTATCCATGCTCTAATGGATTGGGATTTGGAAGCTGAAAATATGCCCTTCCCCTGCCCATACTGTAGTGTTCCTATGAGTTCTCTAAACTGTTCCCCTGCCTTTAACGTTAAATATTGAGTGGGGCACTACCACTTTTGGCACCCATCATGCCCAGAAGCTCGCTCTTACAGGCTAGCCCAATTGCTTGCCAGGAGCCAAAATGGTGCAATAACCTGGCCCATTATCTAGTATATTTCCACAAATTGTGGCTTGTAACCTGTACAGAGTTATGTGCTCAAAGTTGAGCCTGGATTTGTGTGTCTCAAGAGAACCACCCTCCCCAAACTAAAAAACAAATAACTCAACTACTAGGGTCTGTCCACATATAATCGGCTTTGAAGGCTGACTAGCTAATGTGTCTGTTCCTGACCTGATCAGACATCCACACCCCAGTCATATGACATATCTCAGCTGCTTGTATCTGATGCAGTGTGGACAAAAATTTGATCCGTATCCATTCTGTGTGGGGATGAAAAGTGATTCCAATCCACCGGCTGAGCATGTAATGGATCTAAAGGATGCTGGTTATGTTGGGTAATAGTAATAATCCTTGAAGACAACTAGCAATACACTCAAATCCACCTGCTTGAATCCCTCTCACGACAGCCATTGCAACAATGTGATGAAGTCATTGTTCTCATTTGGACCATTGGACCACATCAAAGGATTGATCACCACCCTTCTTTTTCCCACATCTAGGTTCATACTTGAAGACTTTTCATCATCGACAGTCAGTGTAAAATTCATTTTTTTATTTGATTGGAGGAAGAAACTCATTTGTATTGATGTTGTTGCTAAACTTGTAAGTTTCCTAGCCTCACTCCAACCCACTAACTCACGGCTCAAAGCACCTCCTTGCGCAGCAGATCCTCTTGTCAATTGAAGGGCCTTCCAGATGCAGAAGATGCTTCCACCTATGGAAGATGCTTTTGCCATGTGTCATGATAAGGTAGACTGACATGTTGTGTGATAGGAAGAAGACCTTTAATTGCAGACAGACAAAAACATTCACATGCAGAACAAAACCCTAGAAAGATCAAAAATTTAAGAGAGGGTCAGAAACCTGACCACGCTTTATGCTGGGGAAGGCCTGCTGCACCTGTTGGCCCCCTCTAATTTTCAGGCCTAGTACCTAGGGCTACTGCCCCCAGGGCTATGACCCTCAAATTAGAGAAGACCCTAGGGAGCAAGCATGCCCATAAACATTTCAATAGATACTTATACTTTTGGCATCTCTTAGAGGAAACACCAAGGTCTATTGCGGTTGTATGAATGGGGTCCCATGCTCAGCAGCACAAGCTATATTATTCCTAAAGCCCCACATTATGGATAAGCTATTAAAATGATTCCCTGATTCTTTTTTCTCCCAGAAAAAGAGAGATTGCAACACGTCAACACAAGAAGTACATTCTCCAAATCAATAGCTTTGAACCCCAGACACGTGTAGAAATGCATTAACAAATCTATAATGAGAAATAAGAGCTGACTTGCTGACATGTTTTTTCCTGATTGGACATCCACAGCCCACATATCAATCTGCATATGTTTCATTCTGTGTGGATGAAAAGTGATCCATATTCATCTATTGAGCAAGTTATGGACTAGGTAACTGTCAAGAGCTGCCAGTTTACTGCAAAAAGTCGAAGCATGGGAGTGCCACGACTTTTTCTAGTAACCAGGCAATTTGAACCCGTTACCAGACGTAATGGTTAGCATTGGACACAAGATGAACGTTGGTGGATGAGGGTTATGGAATCAACCCAATGGTCTGCACACACAAGTTATTAGTTACAACCTGTTGCAGCCAGCCAATGGGGTCAGGAGGTGCTCCTCAAAACTGGTTCTGGATGTAAATGACACTGGAAATGTTCTAATTGGCTTGTGTCTACTAATTACCAGAAGTGGCCTTGATGTTCCCACACCTCAGCTATTTTCAATAACCAGCTCTGTCTCTAGCTGGTTATCTAGTAAATAGCTACTCTACAAAACACTGGGTGTTCTTGAAATATCAACAAACATTGGAGAAGAATTCTAAATTATCCTTATATGTATATTTTCCATAATGCAGTAAAAAGATAAGAAGCTCATCCTGTAAGTTAACTGACCTTTATCTTCCGGGGAGGGCCTGCTCCTGAGGACCTCTTATAGTGAGGGTTTGTAATCTTGCAGACTGTAGCCTGAGGGCGGGGCCCAAAAATTAGGGGGGGCCTTTGGAAGCAGGCTTTCCGCAGTGGAAATCTGAAAAGCTTTTTATTCAAATGGCAGAGTGCACATGATCAGTGTAAGGGTACTTCAACTGACAAAGGCATCTTGTGTCGTGCTGGAAGGTGGTTTCAAGTAAAAAGATAAAAGCTTGGGTTGTTTTCTGACTGGTTCAAGCAAAAGCATGAAAGTACTATGGAATCGGTTGAACCCAGTAGGGCTATACATCATTGTGTTCCGTGGTAATAGGTTCTACCACGGCCTGTTTCAAAGTGTAACGATCGATTACTTCACATCACGAGTGGAACTACCAGATGACCGCCTGTCCCACCTCAGAAAAAACCTGAAAACCAACCACCTGAGTGAGGGCACAGTGAACCACCACCACTATTTTCCCCTGAGTAAGACATCTAAACTGTGTAACATGGTTTATGTAATGTCAATGCAAGATGATTTTATCAAAATTCCCTTGTCAGGTTGGGTCTGCTGTTGGGCTTTTGTTTTAAAAAGGCCGCCTAGAGAATAGACAGTTACGACTCAGTTGTCACTCACAAATCCGTTATCAGTTCAAATTAAAATTGTATCCTCTGCAAAACTGGAACAGGTTTCTATGGTGTTTTAAGCAGTCACTTATGGGGACATTATGGAAACACATGGCTTTCTCTGTGTGTACGGAGTGTTCATTAATTCAACTTGGTTTATTGGCTAATAATTGGCTGTCCTTTGCAGTGTTTTTTTTAAAGGATTCTCGAAAGTGGCCTAAGTGGCTACAGTGTTCTGCAGCTAACAACTCCAATTAGATGCAATCACATGCAGGGTTTTTCTTTTAATGATTTTGCAATGTAGCCAAAGTGGTGATCATCGAGAAATAATTTAGCCAAATTTGGCTACATCATAGATATGAAGGTAGAAATAAAACAGAATCCTTCTATATTCTTGGCTACCTTCTGGAACTTATCATAAGACTCTGGTGATTTGGGCCGTTTTCCCATGACAAATCCTTTGTATAGTCAAAATCATATTTTTCATGTCAAAATTTGTGAAAATTCGCCAGTAAAAGAAACATTGATTCACATGCATGGTTATCTTTCAATTAGCTATATAAGGAAAAATTAGAAAGAACATATGGCTATTTACTCCTTTGGAGGTGTGATGTATTTGACGACTACAAGTTGTATTATGTGTGTGAATAGTGGTTGTTTCAATTTTGGTAGTCTAAATTTAAGCTAATGTAAAAAACAATTGTGAACTAGTTTGGGGAGTGTTGGTGAATCGGAGTGGCAAAACTTTGCAAGAGAACTTCTAGCCAATGGCTTAAGTTGTTTCAATTACAAAACTTACAAATTAGAACTTAGCATGTAAGGAATTATCAATTTTTACAAGTTTGGACTTCATACAATTCAACACAAAAACTAGAACCAAATGATTAATGTCTAATAACAAAAAAATTACAAATCATGCAAAGGAGTTCAATGTTTGTCCCAAAGGACACTATGACGCACTTTCAACTCCTCGAAAGATTCAAATGTGAGTCCAAGTAAAAGGCAACGAAAGAGAGAGGAGTCGAGGCACGTTCCTTAACTCACAACACTTTGAGGGGTAGAGGGGTGTGTTGAAGCTCCGAGATGGGACTAGGAAGAGTTAACAAGCTTCACTCACTCACACGGGCCTGCACACAACCCACACAAAGTGGTTAGTGCATAGTTGGAGCACCTTTGGTGCTAGGACAAACCATGGGTAACATGGACACACTAGATTCACCACAGTCCGGACTTGGGGGAAGCCACCACCTTCCCCCTTATAGTATACTCTATGGCTGGCCACGGGGCCTACATCCAAATGGTTTTTTACTCCCGGGACCTTCGAGTGGGAGTCCCAAAATCGCGCCATTCGAGACTCCCACGACTTTGGAGCCCCATAACTTTGTGAGCAAACCTTGGATCGAGATGCGATTTGAAGCAAAGTTATAGCTCTCATCGAAAGCTTTCCAATGGTATGTCGCACGCCCCCTGCAACCAAGTAAATTAGGTCAATTCTCGACTTTTTCTGGTTGGGAGTCAAATTGGCAATTTGACTCCCGGTCCTTCTTTTGGCCATGACTTGTGTTTCAGATGTTCAAATGAGCAATGTGAGCCCATTTTAGACATCTAAATTCTAAGAGCTTTTCAATGATATAAAGAACACCACAAGCCATTGAATTTTGACCCCTGAAATCACTCTCTGAAATTTTGGGAGTCCACTGGGACTCCATCTCCCAAAGTGGGAGTTGCCTTGGGAGTGTGAGGGTTCACTCCCTCATACTCCCTCACACTTTCTTACACTCCCGGGAATGTGTGATGTGACTTTCAGGCTTCTTCTTGGCCCGCACCCTTGCGGCTTTTTTGCCTTGATTCCCGGGCTACCACTTGGCCCGCACCCTTGTAAGCCTTTTACCTTGGTCATGAGCCCAAGGTTAGGGTTGCGACACACTACACCTAATGGTAACACATGACTTTAACTTGCAAACCACACATTAGTTTTACTAATATGAAGAACATTAAATGAAATATGGGAGGATTTGTAGAAAATTACCTCAAGTTCAAATTGGTTAGCATCATGGAAACTAAGGATTCATGGCAAATTCAACTTGTAAACCTTCACACAATCATCATAAGTTTTTTAAAGCACAAACTTAAATTAAGGTCACAAAGCCCATACACAAGATGAGAAATGGTAAGGAAGATTAAGTACCATAATCTATTGAACCTTGATGTAGTAGCAAAACATATACATGCTAGAAAATGAACCAAGAATGCCAACATCTACAATACAAAAAATGGGGTTTGTGGGGCTTTGGCATGGAAAGTTCTCATAGATTGCACCATGAAACAACCATAATGCTTCAAAAACCTAAAACTTCCCATTTATAAAACAATGAACCATTGCAACAATTAGTTAAAGACATGAAACCACAAAACCTTTCCTTGCTTTTTCATTAATCCAAGTTGTGATGGCATCATCATAAAGAAAAGTACTAACAATATGAGAAGGTTGTGCAAACATATGAACCACCAAATCTAAATGTTCACAAAGGGAATTCCAAAATTTTATCTTCATGAATGTTAAGGTTGAGAAAGTTTTTTCATCTTCCACAAATATCATAATTTGAACCACAACCAACTTTCCAATTTTCATGAACTTAGAGAATTAAACACATAATAACACATTGGAGGAAATCTTCTTCCAAAATTTGGATAGTGGATTGAAATCCATGGGATGTTCCATAGCCCATTAAACATTGGAGATCATTATGATCTTGAAAAAGAAGACTAGATATCTAAAATATTCAATTCCAATACTACTAAGGTCTATGTTTGGGTGGATCCAAGCCTACTAGGATGACAATAAAACCCTTTCAAAATAGCCATATGAACCAAGAAGGTCACCTCACATGTAGATTTCAACTAACATTATGTGTAAAAACACACCCCATTAGTTACAAATGTTATAAGTTTAGATCATTGAATTGTGCCTTGAATCAAACCACCAAATAACACCATGGCATCCACCAAAATGCACTTCAAAAATTAAAATTTATTCACAATCAAGGGCAACTTTGGCACTCTTCTAGGGTGCAAAATCAAGCACAACACCATTAACCACTTTAGTCTCAACCTCAAGTGTTGCCTACTCCACAAAAGGTTGTACAACCTCATTATATATGTCTTGGTTAGGTTCTAACATAAGATCATGGCAACCAAAGGACTAATCCTTCTTTGTGATTGGGTCCTTCGATGATCTTCTTTGTTCATATGGATATTTTGAAAGATTAGTCCCTTGGTTGCCAAAGGATGGATTGGGCTTCAAAACAACAAAATGCCTTGGACATTTGTGTTGTTAGAATGATTTTTGTCCTCTATTTCAATGTCCTTCTATGCACAATGAAGTTTCTTAAAGTGGGATAGTTCACAACTTTTAATATCTGGGTAGCGTCTTGTGAAATCCTTGATCTATACAATTAACTATAAGTTTTGTGATTCTTCCCCCACCTATTTACAAACTTGCAATTACAGAATGTATTATGTTATTCACAAGTTTCCAAATCTTTCAAAAGCCACAATTCATTTGGGCACCCATGCCCATCCAATTGCAAACAACAAGTACATAAAGAATCCTTCCAAGAGATGAAGAACATGAATCTATATGAAGTCTATCGCACGCCAATTGCTACCACTTTAGTTATTGCTTTGTCTGTGAACAAAACATTTCTTTCTCATCATTTGTTCAATGAGGATGGACAAGGTCTTATAGAACTTCTCAAAGGTGAAAAACTAGATCAAATGTTGTTAAAGTTCACTTCTTTGTGCTCCCCTAGCATACACAATCTCATTACTTCACTAAAACATCGTTCTAGTAATTCCAACTCCACTAATTATATTTTAAAATTGAAGGTACTGTTTGGTTACGACTGAATTCAAGATAATTGCTTTCATGGTCAATAGGTTAAATAGAAGGTTTATTTGTTCAAAATGTATGTTGATGGAGTTGTGTCTAGATTTGATTTGGTTTGATGAATGCAACCAGGTGATGATTTGCAAAGTGCATGGATGATTTTTTATCACATAAAGCAAGTTCAAGGATGGATGACCATGGCCTCTCACGTTTATGACCTAGTCTATTGTAAGGTCATGACAATTGCAATCCGTGACATGCAATTTGAGAACATGGAAGCTTAATGCCTTCTATGGAGGAAGCTGAATGTGGTTGTTGAAAAAAACGGGTTAAGTATGCCCATTTTCAAGGGGTTCATGGCAGATGGTGCATAAGCAAACTAGAATGTTGTTCACATTGTTTATGGGATTAAAAATCCTACTGTCAAGATGGTTGACAAAGAGCGAACTTGATTTTTCCATTGGATTTAGTTTTTAAACATACACACCAAACAACTAATCACACCAAAGTTCCATGATAAACACAAAACCTTTTGTTATGAGTACAAAAAAACCACATCCTTGGAAGAAGCTAACCTTTGATATGTTGCCATTCGGCCTTGGTGGTATTTGTCTAAAACTACAAGTGAGGGCGCCATTTATGAGTTCAACAATTGGTGTGGCTTTTGGCACTTTCATGTGTAACAATGGGGAGGCTTCATGTTATATGTAAATTTTTCTAAATTACTTTGTTCAAATTTTATTTTCCATCTATCCTTCCTAAATTCTAACTTCATTCCTTTCATGTGCTTGTAGAAATTCTTTTTGGAAGAGGAAGCTCATATGTTAACTTGTAACTTATTTAAGACAGTCCATAACATTTGGCTCCAACAATCTAACAATAGGGGTGCTTGCCTTTTAGCTACAACGTTTGACAATTACATGCAAACATTCAAGCAATCCTCATTGTATTTTATTTTTTACAAAGAGGTGCATCTAGGACTAATTCGAACAAAAATGAATTACACTTGTTTAGGGCCAATTAGTCTAGGGACCCATGCCAAATTGCTATTGTAGTTGCCAAGTACAAAGTGACAACACACTATGTAGTCCTTTTTTAAGTGTTACACATGTAGTTTTTCCTGCACCTCTTTGAAATTTAAATATAAAAAGTTAATATTTTCTTTGAAATATCAAGAAAGGGACTCACATATGTAATGTTAATAGAGTTAGCATTTTAAAAATGGAAAAAAACACATCAAAATCCCAAATATTTAATGAGTGATGAACTTTTGAATCTTGGTGACAAATTTTATCACGCCTTGCAAAACTCAAAGATAAGAACTTTTATCTTACAATGTGTTAATATTGTGCGTTTGAAACTTTGGGATATTAGATGAAATATGTTTAAGAAACTAAAGATCCATTGAATGAATGGAATGTGATTTTAATTTATTATGTTATGGAATTTTCAAAATCCCAAAAATTGTAGTTATTTTAAAAGACTTTTTTAGCATTTAAAAATATTTATTTTAAAAAATTTTCTTTTGTAATTTTTTAATATATCTTATAACATCATGATTTGAAATTGGAAATGGAAAAAAATGTTATTCTCAATATAAGATAAATATTCATATTTGAAGCCAATTTTTAACTATTTTAGAAAAGGACTTTGGAAAGGGATTTTGATCCATTGAAACTTAGCCACCTTAAATGTGCTTTCACCTTACACTTCAAGCTTTAGTCTTTTCGTTAGAATACTACACTTGGAAACTGAAGAAATGTTTGGATCAACAAAGCACAAGGCAGACATTCCACTTGGGTCATAAATAGATTCACATTAACATGATTAGGTGAACTTTTTTCATTCGAAGGTGGCCAATGCAACGACTCCAACCAACTAGTCATCAACTGTGGATGTGAAGGAGACTAGCGGCCCTCATCATTTTATGACCCACAATGGTGTGGAGGTCCTTAAGTATCTCTATGGGGATGGCATTTGGCGAATTGAACATTGTCCCTCAAAGTCAAGCATTCACTGCTCGATGTTACACAAAGACATTAAACATTATTACAAAGCTAAAATCATTTCAAAACAAACAAATCGTGGTATTCCTACTCTGTGTTATGTTGGTTACTAATCTTACAACCAAAGGTGTATCAATTGAACTACATAAGTTTTGGTTTTGTTATGATGACCTTTTGCATTCTGTGAAAGGGACAAGCAAGAAATATGCATTCGATAGGCTAGCCTTGCCTTCCTTATGGCATATGCAAGCATGAACAAATTTCATGTAAGAATTGTTATATTTAGTAGTGATATTACCATCAAAGAAGGAGGTATTGTCAAATGCACTAGATCTATTGTGGATATTGAGGTTGTTGGAAAAATAAACACTAAACATATTCCACACTTCTCACTCCCACTAGCTGGCTGATGGAAATATACTAATGTCGAGATCTTGGTGTAGATGTAGTAGATCTGATGCTGATTAGGAGAATATCTTGTTTTACAACATAGCTTAGGTGGAAGGCGAAGAAGGCCCCCTTCCGGAGGGGCTTTAGCCCAAACGATTTGAAACTATGCTAAAATTGAGTTTTCGTAATTCTCGAACGACTAGACTATTGCGCAGGGTTGCTAGCCCTCAAATTGAGGTGGTGGCATTAGAGGAACTGGTCTTTTACTATCAGAAAAGCCAAAATGTCCCCTTGTCAATCATGTTGTAAACGACAATTTTGCACCTATGAATTAGCCTTCCTCATGTGCCCTTCAAAATCTCTTTCATGATGGTCCTTCTACCCATGTCTGTAAGCCATTGGATCCAAATGTTTGGCCCAAAACAAGGAATGGGAAAAAGATTCGGCATCCTAGCACTTCAAGCTATCCAGTTTGCAAAAAAACAAATGGGAGGTGGGACAAACTCTTGTCAACTCCCTCAAACATTCCTCTTCTAGGATATGGACGGATTTACTGCCTCCTTTTAAAACCACTGGAAAACTGTAAACACTATGAAATAACGATTAATGACTACTTGGCTTGCAATTATGTGGATTTTTCTTCCATGATGTCTAGGTCTCTCAGCAAATGAAGGTCATGGGTGCCATGTAGGCACTTGTATTGCATTTTACAACATGCCATGTACGTTGGGATCAAAAAACCATTCATCCATTATCATTCCTCAAGTTGGAATGAGGTTCATAGATTATTAGATCATGCCAAAGTCCTAAACGTAAATTAGGTTGCAATGTCATTAGATAGTTGTTAAGTAGGATTGTTATGGGTTTTATTTTTTTGGAATACATTCTATTGCAAAATATAAAAATATTCTCCAACATGATGTGTGTATTATTCATTAATTTTTCAAGCATTTTCCCATGCCATCATTATGGGGACATCCTACCCTTGACTTATTGTGTAACTTCACTTAATTTACACAAATTATTGTTTCACCCTTTTGCATTATAATGTAGCTCCTTCAAATTTCACCTTTGACACCTTTTTTTATGGATGAAGTTGGACATGAAAATTATATAAATATAGTAATTTCCATGCATCATAATTGTTTTGGAATTACTTTCATCCATACACTCAATTAGCCAAAATTTTCATCCAAAAAATTCATTTATTTCTAATTATCATCCACAAGTTCATTCATGCTCCACGTTAATCCAAATATTTCATGTTTTTTGTAACTGTCATCCATGTACATGTGGTTTTCATCCGGCATAATTCTTTTATAATTAATTTCATCCATACATTTCAACTTGATGATCCTTTCATCCAAACAATTTGTCTACTTGCATTTATCATCTAAAAAATTCATTGATGTTCAACTTTCATCCAAACATTTCATCCATTTAAAAACATTTCATCCATGTATATGTGGAAAAGTATTTTCCACGTCATTCCTACATGGCATAAGAATTTTTTAAAAATATTTTATCCCCATCATCAAAATATTCCAAATATATTCATTCCTGCTCATAAGCTTTTACTCACAAGTTCACGCTGACACTCACATGCTCACTTCCTAGCATCATTGCATGCAAACACATCTATTATGTGTTGTAACATGTCATGTTTTATGGGGAGTTCAAAAAGTTCATCCATTTCCCCACTTGGAATTGCAATGAAGTTAATCGCTTATTGTTTCGTGCCATAACTTCTAAGTAGTTAGGTGAAATCTTAACTTTTAAAGCTCCAAAAAATGTGAAATAGAATACATAGGATGAAGTGTTTTGTTTCACTTTGAAAGTAGAAATCTAAGACCATATAAACGATTTCACTTGGTAATGGTGTCAAATATTGTTCATTTAAACTCTAATTATAGATTATTGTGGTGTGCAATTATTCTTCAACTACCATTGTGTGCACCAACAATTTCACAATGTTTTAAAATGGATGCCATTTAGTTTCTTTTGTTAATTCCACATTCTAGAATATCCAAAACTTGTGTCCACTTCTTGCCCTTTTTTCACGTGCAATGTGGTGATATTTTTCATCCACATGGACAAAATATTTTATGCTCCAAAAAGAATATTTTATCCAAATGGATGAAATATGTAATCCATGTGGATGAAAAAAAAATTACATAAGAAAAAAATTCCAAAAAAATTCCTTGTTGTTCATGGAAGCTCACTACTCATCACTCACACTCACAACCTCATGTGTTAGCAACGTTGAACGAACACCAATAAAACACAACTGGGGGGTGTCGACAAGCACAAATAGAACACAACAAAAAGGTAGTTACAAACAACAAGAACACATTACAAAAAAGGAAACGACAAGCAACAAAAGAACACATGAGTTAATCATTAATGATAACTAGCATAACTACAAACAATAATGAGCACAAGATTAATCAAAGCAAAAACAAACACTTAAGCATAGTTTCAAAACACTAAACATTCACCTTATTTATAAGGAAAGTAAGGAGAGAAAAAAAGGGTTCATTCATGGTTCTACCTCTTCAGCACCTTTGCAATGCAAACCAAATTGTATTTTTTTAACCCAACCTATCACTACCAACTTCCAAAGTAAATGACACTTACTAACTATTGACACCTTGACCCTACTAGTTTTAATACCCTAATAGGGTATCAAAAATAAATTTAAATGGAAAGGTTTCAAATGGGTTGTTTTCAGCCCAATGAGAACCTCTAAACAAGTTTTTTTTTAAACATCACCCTTAATGATACCTTGAGGTATTCAAGGTGAGAACCAACTTGAAACCTTCATTGGTTCCCACCTTTTTTGTAATTCCCTCCCAACATTTGTTTATACATTTTGCACATAGATGTCAGGTGTTTAAAACATGAATGATGCATGTATAAGTAGGATGAAATATTTGCATTCACATGCAAATATTTCATCCTACTTATACATGCATCATTTATTTTTTAAATGTACAACATTTGTGTGCAAAACATACAAACCCATGAAAAAATGTTTTTCACATTATTTCCATTACCAAATTGTGTGGAAATAGTGGGATGGGAAGTTTGTGATTGGCATAACGCCATCTACCACAATAAATGACATGTAGATTTTTGTGTTAGCTAACATTTTTAGTGTGATTCCATGAGAAAACTTGGATTTTTAACATTGATTTAAGGGGCATTTACTTCCAAAAGTGATTGGTGCCTAAATAAAAGGAATTATTGAATATCTTTCTAAAAATCTTTGAATTCATGCACTTCAATGTTATATTGGGTTCTTTAAAAATTTGGAATGCCATCCATTGTTGATTGAGAAGTAGTACATTTGACATTTGATTCCAAATGGGGTTTTTTTTTTATTGAAATGGATTATATTATTTACCAACATGGTAGATGGATAGGTAGATAACCAAAGTAAGTTTCAAAATATTTTCAAACTTAATAGAATGCTTGCATGATGAAATATCAGGAAAAAATGTTAAAAATGTATTGAATTGCACAATATGATGCATGAAACTTACAGTTCCATAACATGTGACATCTATTTTGATATGGTTTGTGACATGTGCTTCCTTCATCCACCTTTAAAAATTCCTTTCAATCCATCATGTTGACATTTTTTACAAAGATCAATTGCATAACTTTGCATATGTTGTTAAAGTTGATTTTGCACATATAGTTCTCCTTGTCCATCCAACTTCCACATGTAGCTTTATAATTTCAAAGTTGATATAGGTTTTTAAAAATCATTATATTAATAATAATGTTTTCTTCATAGAATGTTTAATGGTTTTTTTACATGTTTGCACCAACAAAATTTATGACATGAAAAACTTAAAACAACATTTTTTGCGATAGGGTTGACTATTTTTTGAAAAGGGGTTGACTATCTTTTGATTATCCTTCAATAAAAAATTATTTCAAGTTGGTAAAAGCACACTACAATGAACTTTTTTGGAAGTCATAATGATAGTTATTTTTCAGTAAGTCAAATATTATTGCATTGTATTCAAATCTATTTGAAAAACTTGGCAAAAGTGAGATGAAAAATTGAAAACTACATTCTAATCTTTCAAACCCAAATTTTTTTATCAAAAGGGTACATGTTCAATTCAATGTGGATTTTACAAAGGATGGTACATCCAATGTCATAGTCCAAACTACCCCAAAAAAATTATCATTATGGATTTTTTTCTTCTAGTGGAATTGGAAACTAAACCTATAATTTTTTACCACCACACATTGAGGTACCATAACATTTAAAATGAAAAAATCAAGCAAGAAAAAGTCTTTCAAAAATTTTAAGATTTAAAATGAAAATTTCAAATTCGTAAAGTTCATTTCAATATCTAAATTGATTTTTTCAAGGCCCATATTTTTAGAGGTTTTCAGAAAACGTTTAAATTATGATGGTATGAACTTGGAAATGGAAAAAAATGTGAACTTCAACATCATTTAAATGTTTTTTTTTGAAAAAATCATTGGATTTGGACTATAAAAATGGACTTTCATCCACCCTTTTTGGGTGAGTGTAGTGTGCATTTACCAAAATAATGTGGCTTGCATCATTGGCCCAAAGTATGAACTTGTTTCCCAACTAATTTCTCGTTTCAAAACTAGTTTTTGTGATTTAGTTGAATTTTCAATGACAAAAACTAATAAATTCAATATCTTCCATACCTTAAGTCCAACAATAATTATGAAATCACCTTTAATAAACCCTATTCATTGAAGGCTCTCCAACAATGCCAAAAGCACATATCAATTTCCTTAAAAACTTTAGATTTTACTTTATTTGGTTTTTGATGATAATATTGTTCAATTTTCAATAACTATTTTGGCAATGTAAATCTAAATGTTCCAAAACCATTTCAATGCAAACAAATTGAATTTTCCAATAATACCAAGTGCACAAGGAGGGGGGGGATTGTGGTTTGGGAAATTTCAATATGACACACACTAAACAAAAAAACTAGCTTCCTTAATAGATGTGCACTTAGCTATACATGATTCAATTGATTATTGAATCATTTATCATTCAACATTCACTTTAATGAACATTTTTTTATTAGTGTGGAAGGGACTTTAGTAAGTCAATAGAGTTTCTTTCCATTCCATAGATTATTTGATGTTAATTAGTGTTGCTTACACCATCAATCACATATTCTAACTTACTTTTACAAAGTAAATATATTTTTGAACTAGTTTATTCAATTTTCTATGAAAAATTATTCAAAATTCAATATTTCTTGCATTGCAAGTCCAAACATGTTATGAAATCACCTCAATGCACTACTATTCATTGAAGACTCTCAAGCAATATCAAGAAAACACCAAGGACCCTTGGTTTGGGATCAATGTGATTCCTCTTTTTTCTTTTTAATTTGTTATATTCTCTCCATTCTAAATATTAATTAAGATTAATCACATAGCAATTAACATTAATTCTTGTGATGAGAAAATTTGAGGAATTGGTATATGGGAAATTTTGCATTATTTTTTGTATGGTTGTCTTTTGACAATTCTAAAAACCATTTTGACCAAAATATGGCAATTGAGTCCTTTATTTTTTAGTAATAGTTTTATCAAGTTTTCCTAGATGGCTCTAAGGACAAGGAAAGGCGAATAATTATGTAGAATCCTTGTTTTGTAAGTGTCCTTTTCTTTTGTCATTACATTGCAAAAGAGTGAAAATAGGAAGGAAGGAGGAAAATAATTCATTAAAAAATTGTGTGGGGCACACAATCTTGCAAGTGCAATTCACAAGTATGATGTTGTGTTATTGCACCATTGAAATGCATGGAACACAAATGAAATGCTACTACAACTCATTCTATTTTAACAATGACAACATCTTCTTTAAATTAATGTTGCACTTTGATTTGGTTTTTGGTGTTGGGTAATAATATTAGTGGGGTTTGGGGGGATGCTTAGAAGTGTTTTTTGTAGAAAGAGTGTAGAAAATAGGTAGTGGTAGTTTATTTGATGTTTGCATGTGGGATCTTGTGTTCAAGAAGCATTTGCATTTGTAGTTAGAGTTCTAGAAGAAACACATGGTGCTTTATGATTTGAAATCAATTAACTATGGCACAACTCATCAAAAAAACTCTACATAACATAGATAAGGAATGATTCACAAATTTTGCATTATGCTCATTAATGATCAATGGAATTCTTCAAAGAGACTTGTGGAACATTGCCCACTATTATGGATTACTACAACTTGCAAGAAGTCACTACATTGATAGATTTGTATTCAAAGATTACTATAAAGTTTCAAGAGCATTCCAAAGTTTCCAATATCAAGGTAAAATGAATTCCCATAGGAATTCAATTGTGTCTTCAGATTTGATGAACATCATAGTCATCAACATCAAGAAGTTAATATCTAGATGTTGTATGCATGTTCATGGATGTGTACTTCAACTACAAGTGTAGGTTGTTGATACGTTGGTGTTCAAAGGGCAAGAGGAGCTCTAGTATTGTGTTGACCATTCAAACTTATGACACCATTTTCTTAGTTAGTACATCATTGCAAAGGTAGGATGGGTTGGTGATGTCCACAAGCTTGGGGAAATGGATCATGGAAAGTAAGTTTTTGAAGAGCTTCTATCAATATATCAACTAAAATTCATATATCGTGCTATTCCCTACACAAAATTTCATGATCCCTCACTCACTCCCTCCCTTGCCACAAAACTTGTGATCGTTGTTCCCCATTGTTTCATTTTTTGTGAAAAGGACTTGAACCAAAAAGATGAAAAAGTTTCATTGTTGTTCATTTAGCAATTTCACTTAATTGTGCATGTTCGTGTTGTTAATGGATGTGCATTGATTATTGCACTACGATCTTGAAGAATAACATTTTGTTGCAATGTTCTTGTTGCAACACATTGTTTATGACATATGATCTATTAGTTGAATAACATCCTAGACCGAATTGGGTTCTAGAAGAGTTGATAGGTTTGATGCAACATTAACACAATGTTGAAGTCCTTTACTCAATTAACTTGCATATGGTACTCAATTGTTTTTTAGTATTCTTTTTGCATTTGCATTCAACTATTTGGAATTGTTTTCATCTTTTCCTAGTGAAATCTTCTAGCCCATGGATTTGTAATAAGAATGTTGTAGCCTAAACATGGGCATCTTTGTTGGAGGTTTTTTTCATGACTCAAAATTCATGTTCTGATAGGTTATGACCACAATCATTCCTTTCATGTTTGTTTCAGTTTGGCAAGAATTGACATAAAAGTTACCTTCAAATTGTCATTTTGGAACTTTCTCTGCAATCTCATAGATATGCCCATACCATAAGAGCAAACGCATTTCTGTGATACCAAACATTAGTATAAAATATAGACCCTAGGTATTTTTGGCATTGGGTGTTCCAATGATGTCCTAGAGGCATACTATGTCCTACAATTTTACAAATAATGTTTCATATCTATGTTACATCCTTTGACCAAGGTGCTTTTGTCACAAAGTTTGAAGGAGGTTTTGGTGAAGTTGAAGGATGCAGGCCTTGGTTCACTTCCTAGTGCAACAATTGAGGTATGAAGTATTGAAGTTTTTTTACTTCTCAAGTAGCATTATTGCATCTAGCTTTCATATATCTTTTCTTCTACTAAGCAGCCCAAATTTTTTTAAAAAACTAATTACAAGGATTTACAAGTAACATTTTCTTGTTATCAGTAGGGCTTTGTTCAATTCCAAAGACATGGAAGATGTGAGATTGATGGATCAATTTGAATTATGGTTGGTGTTTTACAAGTTTTTTTTGATGTTGTATGTAGCATGTTGTGTCTTGATGATATCACCACCAATGATTAGCTTGAGGTGTGTCTCCTTATTGCTCAAATTGTAGGCACAAGCACTCATGCACAATAGATAGAAAATTATAGAGCAACAGAGAGATGCTGAGAGAATAAGAAAGACAAGATTAATGATCATTCCCTCCTCACCTTGACCATATACTTGAAGCACACCACTAGTGACTGCTTGGATGCAATACATTTGCTTTAGCAATCGAAAACCATATCCATGACATTGCCAAAAAAATCTGCATTGACATATTGAAGGTAACTGTCATATCATGTATTGTGTTTGTCTATGATGACTCTTGCAAATAGACTGAACTGCTTAAACTAAGGCTACACTCATTACACAACTCAAACATATAAACATATCAATATCAAATTCAGGATAGTGTAGAGAAACTCCCAATTCCAAGGTTGCATTGTAATAGAATACTCAAAACAACCCACACACACTAGAACTTAGGAAGTTTAGATAACTTCTTGTCCTCTAAGGTGATATTTAGCAAGCTAAACAACACACTATCATGTGGAGCCAATACTAGGTTCCAACAAAAAAAAATTAGAACTTGGGCAACTTAACCAAAACTCTCATGAGCACAAAGCCATCACTAATTGGGAAACTTAAGTTATCAATTATGAAACCATAAGTTTTAGGGGTACAACATGCCACAATCCTTCAATAGTCAGTATGTAAAAGGAATAACCTTGCCTATTGAAGTGAGAACATAAGGCCAACAGATGTTGGACTGCATAAGAATCCATTGATGTGGTTTCCTATATCGCCTGAGCCAAAGTGAACTAGTAGCCACCAATGCATCAGTTGGTTGTTCTATCCATTGGATGGGTTACATTTTCTCATTTGGCACTAAATGGGGTTCATCACTATCCATTTCTTTTTGCTACTAACCATTGTATTTTTTTATTTTTTTATTTTTTTTTTGGTTTTGGTTGTTTTTCCCTTGGACTTGACCTCACACATAGCTACCCTACTCACCTTCCTACCCTCATAAGTACTGCACCAACCTTGGTACCTTATTTATTATCCCCTACTACATAGCTACTTTAATAACTAGTTATCCTATTGACCTAATTACTACACTAACTACCTACCCTATTAACCTAGATTCCCTACTAATTACATCCTTACTAACCTAACCATTGTATTAACTACCTACCCTACTAACCTAGCTACCTTACATACACAATTACCCTATTAACATAAGTAATTTACAAACCTAGTCCCTTGACAAGGTAACTTGTTTCTTATGTATTAACTTGCCTATCTACCTAATTACCTTGCTAGTGTAACTTTTTTCCTACCTACTAATTTTCTTACCTACATGCCTACCTACCCTAATAACCTATCTACCTTGCTCTTTGAACTTCCTTTCTACTTATTAACTTGTTTTCTAACCCAACTACCTACCTATGCACCCACCTTCCTACCTATCCATTATGCTTACCTACCTATCTATGTTTTTTACATAACCAAATACCTAATTAACTATCTACTCACTTTTTCCAACCC
>Ga0209611_10001270_pt1 | contig 42399 bp, 37 predicted proteins | sample S1TSphgellanicum_3_FD_187693 | JGI IMG/M metagenome (GOLD analysis project Ga0209611, IMG submission 187693) | Host-associated microbial communities from peat moss isolated from Minnesota, USA - S1T2_Fc - Sphagnum magellanicum MG (SPAdes) (version 2) | ecosystem: Host-associated > Plants > Peat... | reverse complement strand
TTTTGTTTTCTGTGTTAGTTAAATTGCCCGGACCTTTGTTTGTTTTTTTTGATGGGTTTTGTTTTCTGTGTCAGTTATTACTCGACGAGTGCATTATGCACCAGGTTCACACTAGTGTGTTTAATGGTGACATGTGTTGGTTTTCACTAGAGTCCAAAATCCAATGTTCTAACAGTATAGAATCTTGCATAGATGCAGAAAAAAGATATAAGGGTTTATTTAATGTGCTTGTGTTGCTTTGCAAGTTTTGTTTTTAAAGTGCTAAATCTCTTTTCTTCTTTATCCATTTTGGGGACTTATGATTCCTTTTATCATGCAATAATGAAAAATCACACCTAGATTTTATAATAATTTTACAGTTTTCATGCTTGGTTGATGATTATTGATTAATAAAAAAAAATGGAAAAATTTCATGATTTGATTTTTGAAATTTCCCTTTAACATAAAATGCACCTTGTTTTGAAGGTTCATTTTTTGTCATCATATCATTTTGTTGATCAAGAATATTTGAAAGAAGACTAGAAAAGGTCAAATTTTTGGAATGCTACCTTGTGTAATTACAAATTTATTCCAAGAGTCTAATAATATTGATAGCAATAGTAGTACATGTTGGTCATTTATGAAAGTGCACCCTACTATGGATGCCTTTTATAAGTTAGCCTACCTTGTTTCAAGGAAATTTGTCACCTCTTTAGTTTATGAAAGTTGCATGTGATATAGTCATTTATGAAAATTCACTTGAGATGCTTTGTTTGATTTTTCATAAACCAACTTCAATCTATCCCATATTTCTTTTGAAGTTTTAAGTTTGTTTAAAGCAAGTAATTTCTTTTCACTACAATGAAATAAGATGTTTATTCTTGCTTTTGCATCCTTGGATTTCCATAATGTATGGTTTGCATGATTAATGGAACCATGATCTATAGATGATCCATCAACTACATCAAAGATTTTAGCTTTGATTAATAACATTTCAATTTTGATACTCTAGATGTAACATAACTGTCTTGAATCAATGTAGGGATCATATATCAACAAGGTGCTATTAAAAGAAAAGACATATTTGTGGGATTGGATTGAGAATCCACCTTATCAAGGTTTTCGAATTAACAACCTCTTATAATATCAAGAAATTCATAATACAAGCTTTGATGCCATGTCTAGAAAATATCAAAGGTGAAAGGTATTGTATATATAAATATTTGTTTATATATGATATACAATCTTTCATGAGGGAGAACAAATATATATATTATGTGTCTAAGTACACTAGAATGTATTGAAAACAATCATTGTAAAGTTTTTTTAGGGAGTTTTTTTAATGTGTTTTTAAATGCAAAAAAATGGACAAAAACACAAAAACCTTAAAACAATGTTAAAGTTGACATCTTTTTCCATGTCCAAGTTAATGGTGCTTTACTTTCGACCTTTTTGAACACCTTTATTGACTATTGGTTATGAAATACATCATTTTGGATATGTGGTGGACTTTGAATTTTTTTTTACTTTTATTACATGCATAATAAGGAATTATAAAATCTATCACATGCTTCATATTAAATATAAACTTTTTATTCTTAAATGTTATAACCTTTGAGATTATAACATGTCCCAAAATTGTGGAAAATTTTCAATTCCATTACAAATAATGAGACCATATTATATACATATATATATATGGGTGAAAGCACATTAAAAGTGACCCACTTTTCACCAAAAAAGGTGATATATAAAAAGTATTATAATATGCAATAAGTTAAAATCTTGATGGTATTTTTTGGCTATCCTAAACACAAGCAAAAAAATTAAAAATTTGCATGACAACATTTTGGAAATCAAAGTTCACTTTGAGTAAAACTTAATTTTGATCCAACGATTAGATGAAGAGGATTGGATAAAATTATTACACATATAGTATGTAATTTATAGTTTTTCAGTGACCATAAGGCCTCATGTTTGGTTCATGAAACATTACCAAACACAAGAAAATTGAAAGAAAATGCAATGCCCATCTATAAAATCTCCTGCTTTTTGATATGGTAGTGATTTTTTTCTTTAAAAAATAAAATTATTATGCATTTATTGTTCAAAAATTCAAAAAACACATTTTTTTTAATGAAATTTCATCCAAAAATTTTAAATTTCTAAACAACTAGTCTTAGATTTAATTCATGTATATCAATATCATACACCATAAAAAAATTCACCCAAAGATTCCATTCACAACTTTAATTTTGAAATATATACGCAATTTTTTCAAACTCTATGACATGTATTATTTTGTCACAAATATACTCCATACATTCAAGTGTTTCATTGTTTATTGAATTTTAAAAAATAATTGATTAGATTAAGTTTCAAGTTAATCAAACATACTTTTTAAAAAAATAATAATCCAAGATGTGATGTTCATACATTACCAAAAAAAATATTAGCAGAAAGATTATAATTGTGATTATAATTTTTGGGGGGTTTAGTGTGTTTATTCCCTTTTATGGATGGTGACCCCAAAATTGCTTAGATTACAAAATTCATATTTTATTAAAAATAAAATTTTGGTACATAATTATTTGAAAGTAAAAAGGAAAAAAAAATTAATTTCACTTATGTAAGTCCATTTTGTTGGAAATTTCAACCACGACAAGAAATCTTGTCATTTACAACCAATCACTATGCAACTGGTTGTCATTTGTAATTATTTTAGTCATGTTTGCAACTACAAATTTGGTATTGTATAATTTTTGGGCCATACGGTTGTGTGTGCAACTAACATGCAACTAAATGTGTATAAAATGGACACGTGTCATAAAAATAATGACCTAAATTTATACATACTTAAATATTATACTTAATATATCTACATAGGTTATATATAATAATATTATGTACCTCTAGTACTAAGGTTAACCCCATACTAATTTAGGCTAGCCTAAACTAACCATGGCTAAATTAAATTAGGTTAAACTAATTATGGCTAAATTAAATTAAATTAAGCTAAACCAACCATAGTTAAATTAAGTTAGGCTAAAATAATTATGGCTAAAAATTAAGTTTAAATTAATCATGGCTAAACTTATTAGATTGAACCGATTATGGCTAAATTAAGTTAGGCTATAATATTTATGGCTAAACTAAATTAGATTATATTTATTGTGGCTAAATTAAATTAAACTAAATTGAATTAAGATAAAATAAATATGGTTAAATTAAATTATGCTAAAATATTTATTGCTAAACTAAATTAGGCTAAAATTGATAATGGTTAAACTAAATTAGGTTAAACTAATTATTATTAAACTAAATTATGCTAAATTAAGTTAAACAAAACCATGGTTTAAATATGTTTGACTTTATTTTATTTTGGAATATTTTTTCAGAAAATGTACATTTGATTAAACAAAATATTATTCAAAATCAATTAATATGATAATATTAATTAAATTTTTATTATAATTATAGTGATAATCAATTATATATATATAATCAATAGGTATTATATATTTAAATTTTATTATTTATGTTAAAATATTAATGTAAATAGGCTACACTAATCAACCTACAAGTATACAAACATCTTAAGCAATTATTAATTTAAATTAAATAATAATACTAAAATAATATTTTCATTAAGTAATCATAATTATTAAATATCCTATAATCACCTTTGAAGTGTAAAAGAAAAGGAGTAATGAAAAACTAACAAGGGAAAAAAATAAAATATTAATAAGCTTTCCAAGTTATAAAACGTTTTGTTTTTTGTTTTTTTTCTTAGGACCCCTCCTATTTTCAAAGCTCATAACTTTCTTATTTTTTGTTCATTTTAAACGATTTAAAGTGCTGTAGGAACGCCATCTGAAGTCCTACAAATCACATTGGAACTCTAATAGCAAAACAACAACATAAAATGAACTTTTTGGGTGTTTAAGAACCAGCCTCAATAGTTTTTTTTTTGGAGTTTTTTGACACCCTTTACTTTGGGGGGGCCATAAATTTCTCATTTCTAATATTTTTTCAATGATTCTTAGTGTGTTAGATGCGCCAAGAGGTGGGCTTCAAGTTTTGTTTGGACATTAAAAGCAACAGAACCTTCCCTTGGCTGGTACACTTTAATATAATAGTTGCATCTAGTGTGCAATTAGGTTGGTTCATGAGGTTTACAATGAAATGTTTTAACCAATATCCTTTGGCTTCCAATTCCATTTGGTTCAGTATATAAGTAGGAATAATAGTTATGTTGAAACCAAATACCAAGTGCCATTAAGGATGAATGAATGAAAAAAAGTTGACCTTTATGAAATGGTCAAACCTAAAAATAAAATCGAATTATTCTAAACCTACTTACATACCTAAATAAACCTATTTACTTAATAGGGTTTAGTTATTATCTACTTACCTAAACACCACATGTCAACATCTTATTAGCCATAAATTGGATGACTTAAATTTCATTAATTAATATTTAATTTTAAAAAAATAGGTGGGCCTTGATTGCCATGTGTCACCATATAATTGGTGTTAAAATATTGAACACGTGTCAAATGGTCAATCAATGTTCCATGGTGTGCCACATGTCATCATCATAATGGCAAAAATTTTAATGATTAAGATTAATCCAATGAATTTTTAATTTTGAAAACACAAAAAAATTAAATAATGACACGTGTCCACAAGTTAGCTGTTTAAGTTTTAAACTATGTCATATTTTGATTAGTTGCATGTAGTTGCAAGGAAAGTTGCACGTAAGGTGCAACTACATTGGATTGGTATGTATGTATGAACGTGTATATTAACACCGTATATACATGTTGCATATGTAGTGTCGCATGCAACTGCATGTCATATGCAACTACACAAATTTGCAATTGCATGTGTCGCATGCAACTAAATTTTAGTTACAAATGACAGTTGCAAAACCCAAAATTTTTAGTATTGAACTTGCATATGGGTTTTATATAATATTATCTGTTCAACCCAAAAAAATTTACCTTTGTGACATCCAAAATAGTCCATTATAATATGTTTTTACCCTTGTTTGTGGTTGTTCCAACTACTACAATTGTAACATCATTAGCCTTTTCATTTACCTCTCCATCCATTGTAATATAAGGACCAGTGATTCAAGCAAAAGTTGTAATATTGAAAGACCATAAATATAAGATAATTGTTATATTCTTTCTTTCAGTTAAAGACAAATTCATACCATTCATAGTTGATGAAGGTGACCTCACCACCTATTGGAACATACTTCAAAACCTTTATGAAATCAAAAACATTGTGAAAACATTGTCCTTCATGAACAAGTTACACATTCCCATGATGGAGGAAGGGAAGATAATGGTTAATGTGAGGAATTCTTGCACACCTTTCCACATGAAGATATGCAACTCACAAAACTCATTTGGGGGTGGAATTATTATGTAGTTGTATTCTAACAAGTTAAGGTGGTTTAATAGAATGTAATGAAACTCATTAAAAAATCTAATGCATTGTGTCCACTTGAAGGATACCAAAACATTTTGAAAGAATCAAGACCTACCGTGATAAAATGTGAAAAAACATTGTGTTGATGTTTAATCAATGTTCACATTTGATAATTGACCCCCCTCTGTTCCACTCCTCATAATAAATAAAAAGGTTATCTGTGCTTGGAAATATCCAAAGGCTAATTCAATTATTAATAGTTATTATTTGGAAGTTTATAAATATTCAAATCATTATTACTAAGGAAATTTGTGGAACTAAAACTTAATAACTTGCTAAATTCTAATCCATGGCTCATAGGTAATTTCATGCGTACTATCAAAAACATCACCACAACTTTGCAAATTGCAAGAGAAATGGTCAATGAAAATACAATCATACATTTGATGTTGAATGCATTATTGATAAGTTTGGAAAGCTTTGTGCAAATAATAATCGAATAGGATTAGCTTTTGATTTTTAACAAACTTTTTAACAACCTTTTTCATGAAGAGTAGACATGTGTGAGCTCAAGTTTAGCAAAACTAAAAAAGATGAAGCCATTTTGCTTTGAATTGGCCATTTCAACAATTTTGAGAGTGGGAATTAGAATGGACAACCTAGTAACACCTTCAAAAAAAATCAAGGAGGAAAAAATGGACAACATAACAAAACCTTCAAGAAAAATCAAGGAGGAAAAAATCAAAGATGTGCGGGCTATTGTCACAATTATGGAGAATTTGTGCATTGGTCAAGAAAATGTCCACATTTGAAAGGCTATGCAACTTGGAAAATACATGAACAATTCATCAATAGGGTGGTAGTAAATTGATCCAAGACAAAAATCAAAATATTGTCTTCCAAGAGGAGCATGCAAACTCATTTAATGTAGTACCATTAATGTTCATGGACAATTATAATACCAATACCACAAAAGGAAATGCTATAGACCACATCAATGATTTGTCACTACAACGAACATGATTTTGATGTCACAAAGCCAAAGTTGATACCAACTTTGGTTTTGATTCAAAATTTGCATGCATTATCCATTAGAGCTGCCATTGGGATGCCAAAATTACCACTATCAAAAATGGTATGTGGGGTTTGCATGGCTGGAAAACAACATAGAACTAAACAATTACCCAAGGAGAACACAAGATGTGCTACCAAACCAAATCAATTCATTCACTCAGACATCTATGGCCCTTTTCTATATGCTTTTTTAGCCAACTCCAAATATTTCATTACATAATTTACATGACTATAGCAAAAAATGTATTTCATGAGGGTCAAAAGTGACGTTTTTGGTGTGTTCAAAAGATTCAAATCATTGATTGAGAACTTGAAGGATCTCAAGATCAAAGTATTATGCATAGATCATGGAAAAGAATACATGTCCAAAGAATTCACTTACTTTTGTAAACGAAATGGGATTACATGACAATTTACAATTATGAACACTCCTCAAGAAAATAGGATAAATGGACATAAAAATATAACTATTCTTGAAAAAAATAAAATCATGTCATTAAACAATAATGCTCCACCATTTTTGTGGACTAAAGCAATCAACATTGGGTATGTACAAGTTAAAGTGGCCCACCAAGGAGTTTTTGAAAACATTACCAATAGTCCACAATAGGATTATTTTATTGGGTCAAAGTTAACCATGTAGAAACCCACATAACACATGGAGCCTTTAGATTAGTTCATTTTTAGTAGAAATTTGAAATGTTGATAGATTTTCCTTTCGAATATGAAGGCGAATAACTTGACTATCCTATTCACACGTGTAGTCATGACCTCAACTTGTCTTTTTTCACCTTTTTTTTCTCATTCCTTTGTGTTTAATTATGTGATTTTATGTCTACTTGTGTGATTATGCTATCAACTGACATTGTTTTACAATCATGAAACATTGAACTTGGCTCCACCATAGCAAATTTTCTTGAAGAAAATGTTTCAAAATATGTGTAGTTTAACTAGGAGTACATATTCAAGTATAGAATGAAAGTTGAAAATGCTACATCACCATATGTAGAACCTCTCTATGGCAAACCTTCAGAAATCATTTTTAATAAAAAAAACCTAGTGTCTCGAAGTCAATTTGTAAAGAAATATGGTTTTTGCAACAGAAGTCTTTTCCCCAAATATGTTAAGGATAGGGAAGGACTACATAGAAGAGGAAATGCAAGCATTATTTGGGCCTTGCAACACCAAAAATGGTTATCACTATTGTTTTAGCAATGATGAAGGACTCATTGTTAGCATTGAAGAGTTATGGATGACAACGCATTAGCAAACCTAGTTGCCAAATACGTGTTTGATCAACAAAGGGGAGGCCAAAGGGATCATGTGTCAAAGGAAAGGGTGAAATGTAAATTGGGCCTTGTTTGTAGAATGGACTATTAGAGGTCAATTTTGAAAATTGAATTCTCTCAAAACAAGTCAAGGTGATGGGGAGACAAGAAGGCAAAGGGCAAGTGTTGGTGCTATAGAAAGTATCAAAGGTCAAAATGTTGCTAACAAAGAGGAGGCAGAGTTAGAAGAAAAGTTTTTACTTCAAGATATGGGGTCATTTCACCCTTCTTCAAAGAAGGATTTATGCCATTTCATTCCCATTGTTGAGGTTTGAGTGAATGGCAAGGTGTATTTTCTATTTTAGAAATTGAAGCCTTTCAACAAGAGTTAGGTCTCTCTTCATTTTTACAATTAAGAGACAATTGTAGAATAGATCTAGAGTTGTCAAACATAGCTTCACAATTGAAAGATTGCATAAATTGCATAAATTTGGTTTCTAGGGGAAAGTCCAAGCTCCAAGTCTTGCAATGTGAAGCACAAAATTTGGAAAATCAATTTTCTAGGTTGAAAATGGAACTAGAGCCACAAAATTCCAAAGAAATAAACTTGGTGGATGGCACCCTAAAAGCCATACATTGGAAGTGTCATGCTCAACTAAGCATCCTTGAAAAATTTAGAAAGATGTTCGAAAGCTCTAAAGTAGAGCATAAGGTTGTGGTGGAAAAGGCTTCTACAGTTAAATAAGCTTCCAAGAATGTTGTAGACAAATATGAAAACTACAAATGGCACAAAATTGCTCTTGCTCGACAAGCGTAGTTGATGGTACAAAGTGGGATACCTGCTTCAAGCCTTTGTCCCTTTCCAGTAGCTTTTAGTGTTGAACCTCTTGTTTCCTATTTCCCATACACAATTTTAGTTTCAAGTTGTTCATTTTATGGTCAAGGGTTTGAACCTACTTAAGATTGTAAAGTTTTTCTATGCCATCATGTATACCATTCTTAGTGTGTTGTTCATTTTGGTTCCTCACTTAAATGTGTGCACAAAGGTTGTGATAAAGAGCCACACCTTGATTGGTGGAGATTAAGTGAGTAAAAGCTATTTGCAACATTTAAAGAAGGACCTATTGAAGATAATTTTGGACCACAAGGTGAACAAGGCAAGCAATTCATTTTTTTCCAACAATGTTGATTATGTATTTGTTCATTTTTTTGTTATGTCAACTTAAGAAAATTAGGTATTAGAACTCATATATTTGATTCCTATTTGTTGCACATATGGAACTCCTCATGGCTCAATGTAAATTTTTTTTTGCAACAAAAACATGATTTGATAAGTTATATCAAGGTAATCCATTGTTAGACCATGTGTTTCTAATTGTTTTTGTTGATGTCTGTAAGTTGATGTACTAGATTCAGGGAGTCCACAGTTAGTCCTTCAATTTTATAGTTAGTAGACCAAGTTCTTATGTAGCCATGCTAAAGTATATTAAATATTCCTAAACAAGGTCTGAAGTCCATTTGAACTATAGAAAGTCCTTGAAATAGTTAGAGTATCATTCTTACTTCCTAGAGAGTTCATAATTAATTTCTCATGCTTCTCACAATAGATAGAGTCCTTGTTGAAGTTCCTTTAGTCATCTAAAATTTGGTGAAGTCCTTCCAAAGTTACTTTGATTTCCTAGACAATCCATAACTAGTTCCTAATTCCTTGTCATTCAATCACCAATCGACCACTAAAAATATTATTATATAGGTAATTTGATTTTCTTTTTATTTATAATTATTTCAAGTTTAGTAAGTTAATAGTCTAATGGGTAATTATTGTATTCAACAAGTTTGCAAGCAATTAAAAATTTAGGGCTATAAGGTTATTTCATTTGGCGAGTTGTTTTTGTTTTTTAGTCTAAATGATCATCATTGTGTAACTACTTTTTGCAAATAGGGTAACTATAAGGTTATAGATAGTAATAACTCATGTTTATTTCCAATATTTGTGCAAATTGTGTTTTTTTTGGTAGGCAGTAATTTGAACAAAAGATACATGGGATGTGGTTGATTATATAGGAAGATGAACCTATTGATTATGATGCACTAGGAGGAGATGGGAGAAATATGGTTTTTGAAATTGACTTTGAAGCTTTAGAAAGTAATCAAGATGAAATCTGGAAGACCACTAATGGGCTAACGAAAAAAAAATAAAATGTTTAATATGATGGAAGAGATGTGGAAGTTTCTAAAGTGTAGTGCTAATGTGCATGGTCTAGATGCTAATGTGCTAATGTGCATGGTGAGTGTGGATGTTGTAGTGGGTGATTCCATCGATTTTCCAAGCAAGCCCCTAATAGATTCAGTATGTTACTTATTGGTCCCAGATGTCAATTGCTTACTATGTGATGCCAAACATGCGAAATATTCAACAAGATGGAGACGTTAATCCATTTAGAAAGACGTGGCAACAAATTAATAAGCCCTCATCCCCATGTGTTTGAGTTCTTACAACATTGTTCCCAAAAGTTTGATATTGGTATTTGGTCATCCACAATTCATCTGAATTTAGTTTCCATGGTTAAATGCCTATTTAGGAAAGTTGAGGGTTTGAAACCAATGTTTTTGTGGGGGGATGAAAAATGCGAACGTACCCACATATGCCATCCATTGAATGTAAATAGGGAACTTGTTTTGAAAAACATGAAGAGAGTATGGGAGGAGATTAATCCTACATTTAGGAGTCTAGGTCCACATAATACATTATTGATAGATGATTGTCCGTTCAAATGCATAGGCAACATGCCATTCTCATATAATCTACCCATGTCTTTTAATTCAAAAGTAGAAGAAAACTATTTGATAAGCACCCTTTAGCCATATTTGAAAGGGTTATTGAAGGCACTAGACACTATAGGGTAATTGGGGTCCCACCCACATGGGTAGATGTGACTCACAATAAAGAATGTGCATTGCAAAGAAGTGTCATATTTTGTTTGGTCGATAACCAACATAGGGGATTAGTAGGTGATTGGTAGTCAACCTAAAAACCTAATACTTATTATTCATGCCTTAAATGTCTAAGTTCATTTTTGTTAAAAAATATTTGTTGTGCCATCTATAATGTGTGGGTGTTTTGGGATTTGTAGAATTGTAAACAATATAGGTCTAACCCACAGATGACAACTCAAGAGGTTATAATTTTGCAGAAAAAAGGTCAAAGGAAGCCCCCAAGTGTTCAAATGAAATCAAATTAAAAAGATGCTGCAACATTTTAAGAAGATGGAGCATTTTCTTGACCAAATGTAAGTTCATTTAAATCAAGTGATTTATGTTATGTTCAACTATGGTATTTTAATGAATAGAACTACATATGTTGTACTTTGTTAATCAATTGTTTGCATTTGTTTTGTAGTACAAAAGAAATGATCGTGTTGTTCTTTTGACTAAAGTTGGAAGGCAAGGTGTAGTCATTGGTAATTTCATCAAGTATGGTGGAGGGGCAACTTTAACACACAACAAAACAATGCCACTTGATTGCATATCTATCACAATTGCTACATGCTTACAAGCTGTTATTGCCTTACCATATCCTTTGCTAGATCATGACCCTCCAATTCGTATTATAAAAGAGGCAATTGGGTTTATAGTACTCTGGCCCTAGAACCTAATAGAGAAAATTGTGTAAGCATGTCTTTTCCTACTGTACTTGTGTAAAATATAAGTCTATAGATGACCATGTGACTTATGTATGAACTTCATTTGTAATACAATTTTTATGTTGTATTTATAATAGTAATTTTATTTTTTATTTTTTTGTAATCTAGTTTTAGAATTAAGCAAGAGTCATCAATTTTGTTTAGATATGTTTGTGTGTGTTGTATTGTTCGTAAGATTCTTTCAATTTGTTATTCAACATTCAACATATTAATATTTAGGATTAAGGCATTGCAAATTGGGAGCATTAATGAATCCTAACCTCATTTTAATGCTCTAATTTTGTAATGTTTTCAATCCCTAAATCCTAATATGCTAAATGTTTAATAAGTAACATGTTTTTGAAAATAAAAAAATCATGATTCAGTCAAACTTTTAGTGAATTTGGACATGCCATGTAATCATATTCAATGAAGTTGATAGTTAGATTACACATGCCATTTGTCACAACTAGTAAAATAATAAGTGAAAGTGGACATGCCCTATCATCACACATAGTCATACACATAAATTAGAAAGGATGTGCCCAAATCATCACACTAAATAATGCATTTAGTCACAATAGACCCGTCATGTCATCAAACTTTGTCATATAGATAAGTCAAAATGGATATAAAATGTCATCACACTTAATAGGGTGCGATCACAATCAAATGAGCCAATGGTGATGAAGGATTCAAGGACTGTAATAATTTTTGTGATCATTTTCACTTTCTCATAGAAAGGCTTTTTGGGATGAAATCTTTTGCAATATGTTACTAAAAGTACATATAATTTTTTCAATACATCTCATTTTTTGTATTAACTTTTCATGAATAATTAATAATTTTTAAAAAATGGATAAATTCTACCAAATTTTGTGTTTTGTTTTGAAAAACTATTTTAATTTCAAATTGTATGAAACTATTTTAATTATTTAATGCTTTATTTTATTGTTTCATAAACTACAACTTTGTTTTAGATGTCATGTACATTACACCCCATTTATATGTGGTAAAGTACTTTTGAAAATTTAAAATTATGTTAAATAGATTTAAAATTTTTAAAATTTTAAAATTTCACAACTTTCAAATTGTGAGTGTTTTTTTAGTGTGGATAATCAATTGACATCATCTCATTTTTTTCTCATCAAAATTCCATTATAAAGAGAGTCTTTAGCTTAGTATTTTACAAAATTAACTACTTTTGATGCAATTATTATTCAAGTTCAAAGGTCTTTTATTAAAACCAAAACCCAAAATATATATTTTGAATTTTTCAACATGAACATATTAGTCATTTAGCACTACATTCCATGATTAACATGGCATTAAAGTGGTGCCACAAAAATATATTTAACAAAATTATAATTTTAATAAAGTTTTAATAGTCACCCAATGTGTTTTTTAGCTTGTTTGATTGTGATGCACTTAGTAACACATGTAGTGTCGCAACCTTAACCTTGGGCTCGCGACCAACGCAAGGGCTTGCAAAGGTATAGGCCAAGGGTGAAGCTTCAAAGTCACATTTCATGCTCATGCGAGTGTAAGAAAGTGTGATGGTATGAACCCCCACACTCCCAAGTGAATTCCCATTTTGGGAATTGAAGTTCCGATGGACTCCTAAATCTTCAAAGGGTGATTGCAGGGGTCAAAACTCATTGAATTGAAGAGTTCTTTATCTCATTGACAACTTGATTTCCGACCACTAAAAGTTAGGAATCTCTTTGATTTACTTGCGTTCTAGTGGCATGTTGCATATCGTTAGAAAACTTTCAACGAGGGCTACAACTTTGCTTAAAACCTCATCTCAATTGGAGGTCTTCATAAGAAATTATGGGCCTCCAAAGTTGTAGAAGTCTCGATTTCTAGAATTGCGGACCCCTAACTTGGGAATCCCGGGACAAAATGACATTTGGGTGTAAGCCTCATGGCTAGGCACATAAAATACTATAAGGGGGAAGGTGGTGGTTTCCCCCAAGTCCAGGCCATGGTGAGTCTTGTGAGTTTTTTTTTGTAGGTGGTTTGTCCATGCACCAAAAGTGCTTCAACTATGCACTAACCAACTTTTTGTTTGGATTGTGCAAGTCCGTGTGAATAATTGACCCACTTGTCACTCGTCCTTGTCCCCATCCCAGAGTTCTAGCATGCCCCTCTACCCTCGAAGTGTTGTGAGCTAGGGAGCGTACCCCAATGCCTTAACCTTTTGTTGTTTTTCACATTTGGATTTGTAATTGAGTCTATCAGGGAACTTGGGGGTGCGTCATGTAATCATAATGGACCTACCATGTCATCATAGTTCGTCCAATATATATGTCAAAATGGACAACCCACATCATCACATTTAGTCACACATTTAATCACAATGGATTATCCATGTCATCACATTTAGTCAAATAAATAAGTTAGAAAAGACAAGCCACATCATCACACTTAGTCACCATATACATGAAATCAAACATGCCACATCATCACATTCAATTACACAATTAGTCAAAATGGACATGCCATTCAACACTATCATCATACAATTCAACCATTCATATGATGCCATGTACTTTTAATTAGGTTAATGTATTAATTTTTAATCAATTAAGTCATTTTGGACATGACAGAAGACTAGTTAGAAATAAGAATAGTTGGCATCCATGTTGACATGACACATCAATTATTAATATGTATTTTTTAATCATATCAAACATGCCACTATGTTCAGTCATTTTACATTTATCCGTTTTACTAACACTTACATGTTGTAAATGACTGGTTTTTAAAAATTTATACCAAAATTGTTCGACATCTGGTTCGATAAAAAAATTCAATGAAAAAGGACTAAAAAAAGGCAAGATATGTAGTAGTGTGTGGTAGTTTCAATTGCATCTTGAACATACCGTGGGTTGTTTGTATTTAAAACCTCTACGTGCCATGCTTTGGTCTAGGCCAAATTCACACACATGTTGTAGTTGCCATCCAAACAAAAACAAAAAAAATATGAAAGGTCCTTTCTCAACATCTTCTTAACATCACCAATATTAATAAACTTAATAGAATGCACATCTTGAGTTCCTTTCATAAACTCACGTGTGTTTGCTAATCAACATCAATCGTCTTCACATGCTAAAAAACACGTGTTACAACCTTCCTTTCTCTTGTGTAAGATGTTTTAAGATGTGAAGACAAGTAATTACACAATAAAGTGACCACATCCTTTGCATTTTGAAGCTTAGGCCCATTGACATCAAATTGTGTTTATCTAATGAATCTTTTCAAATGTTGTAACCTTAACATTCGATTTGCGATTAAATGTGAAGTGCAAGGGTCCATCAGGCCAAGAATGTGTTTAAGTGTAAAACACACTCTCACAAATGGGGGAGAATGCAAAGGATGAAGCCCAATGATTCTCAAGTGCACTCCCATTTTGGGAGTTACATTTGTGCGAGAGTTGTGAATGTTTGGAACCTTGGTTGGAAAGAAAAACAAACACCAAATTGGGCCCCCATGAGACCATTAGAAAGGTCTTGAAGTGTAGATGCTTAAGGTGTCATCACATTATTCATTTAGACTTAATTTGCAAGGGTTATGATCAAAAGAAAGGGTGGGAGTCAAATTCTCAATTTGACTCCCGTAAATCCCTTGAAAGTAGGGGTCAAATGAAGTCTGATCAGGGTGTGCTATACACCATTGGAAATATCTTTTTGAGGGCTATAAGATATCATCCTCACATTTTCAAAAAAAAAATTGATTTGAGAAAGAAATGAAAGTCTAAAGTTTTGGGACAGTAAGAGTCCCAATTTTGGGAGTCCCAAGGAAAAGTAACATTTGGATGTAGTCCCTGTAAAGAGGCATAAAGTATACTATAAGGAGGGGAGTGGTGCCTCCTCCCAAAGGTTGTGGGCCATGTAAAATTTGTGTTTGAGGTTGTCCTTACTAAGTCCAACGCATCACTTCCATTCAACTTGCACTAACCACCCTCTTTTCTTGGTTGTGCAAGTTGACTTCATCTTGAATTTTCACTTATGAATTCATCCTAGTCCCATCCCGGAGCTCCAACACCCCCTCCTCCCTGAAGTGCTATGAGTTAGAGAGCATGCCCCAACTCTTTTCTTCTTTTGTTGTTTCGCTTTGGAACCCCCCTTTGGTCTCTTGAGGAGTTTGAGGGTGCGTCATCAAAACTGCTCCAACATTGTCATGGGGCCCCTTTCCATGCCTTGTGCCAAAAAAATTCCACAACATGCTACAACCACTTATCAAATAAGGATATCAATTTACAAAAAACCATGGGGTTTTGTTTTTAAATTGGGAAAAGCACCCATTTGACCAGATTTAATGGGACTTGGGTTCAAAGCCATTATCCAACACACTTTGCTAATGAAAAAGTAAAGAATGTTGAACAAAATAACTATTGTGGGACTTGTCATTAGATATATAGAAATGGTATTTCATGATTACATTTGAAGTTTCATCATGAGGATCAAGGTTTGGATTCTTTGCCAAATAATCTGAACCAATATTGTCATGTGGTAATTATGCTAAAGCATAGATTGCACTTCATTTTGCACTTCACAGTTGCAATTCGTAGCAAAATCAATGACTAAAACAATTATATTAGTTAGAAAGTGTTTCAAACATTGTTTAAACTGTGCATTTAGCATGAGACAAAGTTGTGATGGACGAAGTACTACAACTTTGGCTTCAAGTAGCTAATGAGTTCAACAAATGATGTGGACTTGTGTAGAAGAAGAAGTTTTTTCTTCTCTTTCCTTTTCTTCATGAGAATTGTTTATTTGGAATACCGTTTCCAATTCACAAAAATGTTAGAGCTACCTTCATCTTCTACAAGACAAATTGGAAGATTCTCAACACCATAATTTTGACATGTGCCTAGTAAGCAATCTCTACCATACCATTTTTCATACTTTTCACAAGGATAAACCACTTACTCCCAAAGAGTTGTCAAAGTTGGATATGTGGTCAAAGTTCCTACACAATTAAATGATTCTACATCTATAGGCTGACAGATTTCCTCACATGAACATTGACACTGGGTTTTGGAATGAATATTAAATTTCATATGCATGTTATTCAAAACAACATGCAACTCTTCCATTTCCACATGGTAGATGTAGCAACAAACATTACATTCCTTCATTCATTTAACTAAAAAAGGATGCAAAACATCAAATGACCTATTCTTGATAATGATTTTAGGATGCTTCCCTTGAAATCATTAAAAAAAACTCCATATGTTCATAAATCCACACTACATAGTTAATTTATGGTTTACCCATATGTATCACAAGTTACAATAATCCCTTAAGTCACAAGCACTTACATTCTGAAGTTCATACTTACTCCCAAAGATCACAACTATTCCACATATTGGGTTGTAATGACTCAAGATGCCCAACAAAATACAACAAAAGTTTAATTAGGTACTAGCTGAAATCCATAAAAGAAAGAATTGAAGCTCACAAGAATGGTTAAAATCCACCATATCCATATAGTTAGCAATACATAGACATGTTAGAAGTTCTACACAGTTCTATTTCATTATAGATTGTTACATGTAAGAGTTCCAAAACTTGATTACAATCCAAATTTAAAACATCAAATATAGTTATGAATGTTTAAACACATCATTAGAATTCCACAGTAAATAACCCAACAATCCATAATTTTCATTGAATGTTACATTTGAGTCCCAAAACATGACCATAGTCAAGAATCCCTAGACAATTTAGTTTCTGAATGTTCAAGAATAGATCACTAATTCCATAATGAGTAACCCAGTAATCCAAAAAGTTCACAAAATGTCACATTTGAGTCCCAAAACATGACCATAGTCTAAAATCCAAATAAATTAATTTATGAATGTTCAAAAATAGATCATTAATTCCACATTAATTCCACCATGATCCAAAATCCATATAAGTGAATTTCTAAATGTTGAACAATAGATCATTAAATTCCACATTAGTCCTAGATGGTATGTTGGCAATCCCATATTAACACAAGACTCCATTGTTGTTCTATGACAATCCTTTGAAACATCCTTTAAACCCCAAAGAGAAACATAATCACCATGACAATCATATATGGTCTGATAAAACACCCATCAATGTACACAAATGTATTTAGAATCCAAACATTGTAAAGTTTTGTAATAAAAAATGATTCTAGAATTCATTCAAAGGGAATTAGATATACATGTGATCCATTCCCACTCCACACTTGCTATTACAAAGTTTTCTATAGGCTTCCCAAAGATCCTATTAAATTACAATACGCATATGTACCTCCAAGGGGCACTATAATGTGTACATCAAAAAATCTAGCAAATTGGAAGTACATGAGCTATAAACCCTAAACTAGATTGAAGGTTGAAAGAAATTAAAGCAAAAAATTAGCATACTTGGGATTCCCTCAAGAAATGGATGGGCTTTTCATCTGAAACATGAGGTGCTATCAACTTCCTAGTGACTTGCTTTCTCTTGGGACTAATTCTTATTTTTAAAACCAACCATGCAATAACAACAACTTTAGTGGTTGGTGACAACACATCAAATCTCTGGTTTTGTATTGAAAGAGTCCACTAGAACTCATTGCTCAAATCCATATCCTTTCAATGCTCAATAACATGTGAAATATTACGATGATGAACACCTAGGACACGTGCTTTAGTTCCCTATGATGAATTGCCCCCAAAGCTTATAGCCATTGTAAATAAAACATGTTTTGTGGCTAGTTTCACACTTGAACATGATTTCTTCACTTCTCCCAAGCTTTTCATCAATCCCTTGATGACTCTTCTTGAACAATTACTAAGTGTGCTTGGCTTTTAAAACCAACAAGAACCAAATTAACAACCATAGGACATGAAAAAACCTTTTGTATAACATGTTTCTGAGATTCATAGGTGGGATAAACAAATAAAACATTCCCAATGGAGTTGATGATCTTTCGTACATTACTCCTAGCTTGATGTTCTGGTCTACAAAGATCTATCCCTTCAAACTTCTTATTAAGTTCATCAGAAGCTTTATTAGTAGCCATCTTTCCTTCCCTACATACTTGTTATCTCTCAACAACCCTATCTCTTTGTGTTTGAACCCTTTATCTTTCATTGATTTGGGCTTGATGGATTGTTTCATGTTCATTAGGTCCACCTTTAACTACCCCTCTCTTCTTTTCTTGTAATTTCCTATTACCCATTATTAGTAGTTAAAGCAAACCAAAAAGCCTAATGGGGTGCTTCGAAGAATAGAATGTGTTGGTTCATGGCCATATTTGTTCCTACACAAACCCATGTGCACATGCACATGATTAGTGATGTACCCAAGACTAAATGCAAACATAACAAATCTATATAGTTAAGGAATGCATTTTTTTGACAAGTTGAATGTACAAACCTTCAACCTTCACATAAGCAAATCATACAAGCAACAACCATCTCTACAACTTACAAGCTTCAATAAGGAGATTGGTTAGGTAATTTCACAATCTTGACAACCTGACCAGTGGCCACAACTCACCTGCAAGCAAAGACAACCAAATACATTAATTAGAAATCACATTTTGATACTTTTGCAAGCTTCACAAAAGCAAACACAACACCTTTCAAGTAAAATTGAATTAGAATTTCACTAGAATAGATCACCGTATTGATCTTGAGTTATATTATGATGAAGCTCGAGAAATGAAAAATGACACCAAATTTTTTGTTCAAGAAACAACAAGGATACAACAATTTGCAAAATGTAATTAGAAGCATGGATATTTGAAACACTCAAGATGCATGAAAATGCAAAAAACTACAACAACATTCAAACAACAACATTCAAACTCAAGGAGTTCTATAGATTGCACAGTGTTGCCGTAGAGAAGAAATGTTTTGGAACCATTACTAAACCCTAAGTTGAGAATCAGGTCACCATCATTAAACCCTAAGTTGAGAATCAGGTCACCATCACTAAACCTTAAGTTGAGTAGTACTTGTTGATGTTAATTTTCCCAAGGCCTCCCCTAGAACATACAACCTCAAGTTAACCTTGTCCATGACTATAACCCTAAACCTAGCATTGCATTATTAACCTAAGGTTATTTTACACCAATGGTGGGAAAAATTAACCCTTAGATTGTAGGGATTTTTTTAAATGACTTGTAGCCCATCTAATGGCCATAATTTTGTGCTACCCTAAAAACAAAACAACACCAAAAGCCCAATATTTGAGTGTGTTTAGGACTTTTAGGATGTTTAAAAGTCCATAAGTCCCTAAATACAATTGGTATGATGCCAAACTCTTCAAAAAACATTTAATTAAATAATCATTCACCATATTCCAAGTCCTTATAAATCATAATGCCCATTTTTTAATTATTTCAAAGTCCATATAGATAAATTGTTTGTTGGAACAAAGTCCATAAGTTAAGTTAGAAAGTCCATAACTTTTACATCTTGATGAATTGTGCAAAATAAATTACATCTCCATTTTAATGATCAAGTTAACAATACAAACTTAAGTCCTTATGTTAAAATGGAATTACATGTGGAGAAACATCCACCTTCAATCACAACATCCCTAAAAAATTTACCATTGTGACAAGAAAATTGGGCCACTTTAGTTTGCACACACCTTTTAGAGCAATAACTTGCTTCTCAAGAGTAGTGTTTATAGTCATACCTTCTTCATGTTTTTCCTTCAGAAACTCAAATGGTGTTTTACTAAGTTCACCAAAAACCATCTCTACTTCTTTAGCTACTGCCAACATTTTTTCAATATTGGCATAACTCTTCAACATGCACAACTTTCAAATTTCAAGACATAGGTGAATAATAAACTTGCGTTTTTGGTCCACATCCTTTATCTTCCCTTTCTTGCACAATTTGTCCAATTTGTCAAAGTACAATTGGACCCGTTGTTTAGGTTTTTATTTCACAACATCCATTTTCATTCTTCTCTCATCCAAATCTACATCTCTTAACTTTTGTTGCATTATTATCTTCATTTCATTCCAATATGCAAGAGCAGGTTGGAGCTTCTTAAACCAGTCCCTAGCTTTCCCATGCAAATTAAATTTTTCTATCTTAAAATTTTTTACTTCATCATAGCCATGGACCTCAAATGCCATCTCTAACCTTTCTATCCAATCTAAAATGTTTTCAAACTCCTTTCCCCAAAAAAATTCATCCATCCCCTTGGGACTAGTCATAATGTAAGAATTGATTAATCCCAAACTCTTATTAGAGCATAAATGCAAATCCGTATCATGGGAAAACACAAAAATCTACATGGTCTTCTCCCTCCTCCAACTAATGATGTAGTCCAGTCTCACCAATTTCCAAATTCCAATTCAATAGTCATGATGTTACACTAGCATGTTCAACCTTAATTAATCTATCCCCAAATTGAAAGCATTTTTCTAGCCCAAGTACATAAATCTTAACACTTCTACCAAAATCTACAAGTAGTGTTAGCACCCAAATGTTTCCAACATACAAGGGTGGCTTCTCAATTTCTAAATGCAGAAAAACAAATGGGTAAGAGTTAGGAGGCTTATTTGCAATAGGTTTTTTGTCTTTTCTGTAGTTACTACATTCCATCCCATCCTTGTTGAGAATGTTTCTTCTTTATTACATAGAATGTCAGACCTTAGCAAAGTTCAATTTCCACTCCTCCTCAATCTTTACCACAAAGACCTAATTACCCTCTATTCTACCACTAAAATTAATTTCATTACCACTTGCATAAACCTAGCTCAACATACCATCTCCACTTCTGTATAATTTCCAACTTAGAACACATGCAATACCTCCAAAAAGCTCCATTCTAATGATCCTATCTCCCTCCCTAAATCCACTATTGTGTTCAGGTTGGAAAAACTTTACACATCCTCCTAACAATGGTGGGTTTATAGGGAGTTATATATCTCTAGTTTAGTAATGTTGTTAGGGTTTACATGAATCTTGCGAAACCTATCATTTTTAATGATAAGGCCATCTAGATACGTAGAAAACCTATAAGTGCTAGAGTTGATGAGGACCTAACCCCAACCATCTTGGGAAATCTTCAACCATATTGTTGCCTTGATGAAAAATCTTGACAATGGAACTCCAATTGCAAGGTCTCCCTACCTTGCTTCTTTGGAATCAAATCCTATTATGTTAACCATGCCAAAGCCAAAAATGTGAATCACCAAAGTACCTTGGAGGTGGATGTCCTTCAAAATGGTGTTGATTAAATTTTTAAATGGTGGTTATGTTGTTCATTATGGTAGTAGTGCTCTTCCATCATATAATAATCTTCTAATGCTTCCTTTAAACTGTCACCTACTTTGATACCAAAAAGTGGCGTGTTCAACTTCTTGTAACACACCATTTAACATCATATAGTTGAATTACTCAACATCAAGTTCTCTTACAAACTATCTAAACAACACCATATAACCATTAGAAATTTGATCCCAAAGTCCTGGAACTTGATTCTATGGGTTTCCAAGAATTAGAGCTCTTCAACCTCACTCTCTTGAACTTCAACAGGTCATATTCAAGTGTCACTTTTCACAAAACCCTTTAACAACCACATAGACAGCACATACACACAAACCCCACCATACAATTTGATAGAAAACTATTGGCTACTACTACATGTAATCACTCAATATTTGATCCACTTAGATAACAACAACATTGCATAATGAAGGAATGCCTAAACCCCACTATCAACATTGAAAGTTTAGACAAGGAAAATTTGACATCTCTCTGTCCTCACATCAAGGTATATTTTGTTGTAGAAATCCCATATTTCCTTTAGAATGCCTAGAAGACTAAGTTTTCTTTCTTTCATTATGACTTGAGGAATTGACAAAAAGAGACCAACAAACAAACTCACACAAACAACAGTACACTTCACAACTGCTTTGAAATCCTTGTAGCTCTCATGCTCTTCCTGTCATCAACCCATTTCTACTGCCATGCATCCTTCCTAAGGAGAAACATAACGTAATGGAGTACTACTTCTCCTATAGAATGCAATCCACAAAATCCTCAAAAAACACTCCTTTCATCCTAATGCAAAGAAAAAGAATCCACTTAGCTTTGTATGTTTGCATTTGGACCAATTGTGCCCTTTTATTTCCATCAAACTCCATTGCTTGACAGACCAATCAAAGCTCCAATGGAAAAATAACCATAACATAGAAAATGTAACCAAGGAGAGAACTTCACCACACAACAGGCGTTGTCAACAATGAATAACCACCGTTCTCATAATAAAGCTCATGAACACAAATGCCACAAAAGATAACTTCAGGCTTCACATCACAAGCAATTGCCAAAAGTTTCGTCTTTTTGCAAATTTCAATTGTTGATGATACTTACTTCATCAATGTAGGGCTTCATCTACCGCTTCTTTTCATCACACTTTGCCTTGGACTAATAAGCTTCAGCCCACATTTGCTTTGTGTAATATTGAGGTAGAGTACAAATCATTCTTAGATGGTGCTAAAGAAATTTCTTGATTTGAACTTTATTGGAAGAGCTCCAACTTTTGAGAGACAATCTGACATAATTGCATTGCGACAATCAAAATAACAACAACCTAATGAATAACCCAATCTTCCATGCGCAAACAAAGCACATAGAAATCCAACATTACTATATTCAAGAAAAGGTGTGCACCAATGTGATTGAAATTACGTACAATCCCAGCAGACTATAACAACAAGCTGATGTTTTCACAAAGCCACTAGGGACTACTAAATTCCAAACATTAAAGACCAGCATTACAAGCTAAAATCACTACTTATACATTCAACTGGATTGCTCAATTTCAATTAATTTAGATTAGTTAGTCTAAATCATGATATCAAGAACAAGAGAAAATGCCAGAAATTACTCCCAACTTTTAATCTATTAGGACCATTGCTGCTAAACATCTCCTAATTTACCTCTATTTTGTTACACTATCATGGTCAATGACATCTATAATTACCAATATAGTAACACTGTTGTGTTCATCGACCACCATCTTTGATCTCCAATGCTGGTGGGCACTGCCCTGGGCTTCCTGATTTGTATTTAAAGACGATTTTAGATGAGGGTCCAAGGTCCAGGAACCAATGAATTCAAGCAATCTTATTGGTCGAAAGCTTCTAAATTGGTCCCAAGGTCTTCATATGAGGGTCCAAGACCAAAAAGTGGCAAATTGAGGCTAAACCTTCATGGCACCTGTTTTGGAGGGAAAATCAATTGGTTGGGACCAAAAAACAGTGCTAAAAAGAGAGCTACTGCTTTGGAGAACCAAGAATCAGGCTAGGGACAAAGGTACAGTCCAACTTAAGGATTCAATTTGCTTCAAATCAGTCCAAATGGGTTCCTAGGAAATCGGACCCTAGACCCCCCTCTAAAGTGGGCCTAAGTTGTATCTTTACTCTGTTTTGATTCACCTCTATACACCATTTTTACTGTTAATCACATGAATTTTTTCACTTTCTTCACACCATCCATCATGTAAAGGCAAAGAGAAAACACTCAAATGGGTGGATGGGAACTTGCAACTGAAAACAAAGACCCACTTTAGAGTGTGAGTCAAGGCTGAAAAAACTTGGGGCTAACTTTAAGCATTTCTGGCTTGTTCTTTGGCCCACAGTTATTAATAGATGCTAGAACATTAATATTAATAAATGCAGAAACATTGGCCTCAAGGGTTGCAAATTGGCTTCTCAAACTCATTGCTATCCTTTGTTAGCCTTGGGGCCAATACAAGGCCATAAAGTTCAGCATTTATTGGTAACGTGGGGGCAGATTGAAAAGATTTTTTCTATTTCAGCCTTGACTCATAGTGTAAAGCCCTTGGGGGTTGATTTCAACTTTTGCACCAATAGAACTGCTTAATTTGAGTTGAACCTTGGCCTTGACTCCTTGTGTAAAGTGGGCCTAAGAGCACTACAAATCAAAATCTGTAACTTAACCGCGCGACATTTCACGAAATCGAGCTTGAACATTCCACAGACGTCAAAACCTGTCAGATCCTAGGACAGTCTGAGGTGCGGTGACATATTTTGTGATGAAAATGGGAAGCTGCCTGCTCTCGGAATTGGATGATCTAGAAACCGAAATGGGCTCATGCAACTGCATCAAAATGGGCTACACGCCTACACTAGAGCTACTGATCTGTTAGCAGCGATCTGCCACTTGCATGGGCATGGTTCTTGGCGGCGATCCTTCATGCATGCAGCCTTGTTTCTCACACCGGATCGTGGCAAACAATGTTGGAACCCATGCAGCATTCATAAAGATCTAGCATGCAAGTCACAGATCGCTGCCAACAACTAATTCCTCGCCAAAATGCGGTTACAGCTACAGTCCTGCACGCAGACGTCCTCCAGCTGGCTAGAAGATTTTCAAGAGGCAGCTTCCCATCTTAAACATAAATGTGTCTGTATCCAGCCGCTGTGAGTACACTCTCTGAAATCTATTTTACATGAGCCTATTTGACACTAAGTCCATAAATTGTGCTGCTATCGAATTACTGTGCGGCGTGCAGGCGACAAGTCGAATTAGCAAAGGTAGTACCATATCTTGCATCTCAATTAGTGTGATCGCACCTCAGACTGTCACAGGATCTGCCAAGTTTTGAAGTCGGTGGAATTCTCAAGCTCAAATTTGTGAAATTTCGCAAGGTTCAGTTACAGATTTAGATTTGTAGTGCTCTTAGTTTCGAGCTGCAAGTTCCATTGTCAGTGCGCTTTCCCTTTCCTCTCTCTTATAGACCGTGAATCTGTGAGCATGGACTTCTGTCTTTTGTCGCCTGCAGAAGCGATATCCTAGGCGAGCTAGCTAGTAGAATTTGGAGTTCTGGGTAATCTGTTTCCTTGGAAATTGCTTATGTTTTGTACTACTATTCATTCATGTGATTACTGATGAGCAGGGTTGGCAAATGTGATCGGTTAAGCTTGAATAAAGTATGGCTAAAAAACCAGGAGCACCACCAGTTGTGGTACCAAAGTCATGTGAATCAGCGCAACAGCGTGCGGATTTGATTCGAGTGCAACTGCTGGTGCAGAAATCCACCAAGCGGGTGCTGTACATGGAGGCTGGCAAGGATTTTGTCGACATGCTTTTTAGCTTTCTCATGCTGCCTATTGGAGCAGTGATAAAACTTATCTCTCAAGGTATGAAGCTGCAAAGTGATTTGTTGCAACCTACATAGCATGCTATGGTCTGGATTCGTTTAGCAACCGCTTGACGGCTTGCTCTTGTACAAGCGAGTTCGTTCGGGTGCTGATGCTGCAATCTTAGTTCAGGTTTGGACGAATGGCCTGTGGGAAGTATCTCCAACATTTTCAAAAGCGTCGACAACCTCAACGCTAGTTTGATGAATATTGGCTGCAAAGACATTCTACTGAGCCCGCAACCTGCATGGGGCTTTCGTGCAAGCTCGCTTCTGCGGATTCAGGGTGCCGAGTCGGACCCAACGACATATTACATGTGCAGCAACTGTCAGACTTGTAAGCAACCTGGCAGTCCAACTATCATGACAAGGAAGCTCGGTGATCTTTGTCCAAGATGCAAATATCCGATGTTTAGCGCACTTACTGAATCCCAAGAATCGCTGCCTACGAAACTTGAGTCTAAACCTGCAGGAGCTGGTTACGTGAAGGAAAACACGACTTTTATGATTACTGACGATATAGAAATATTCGCAACATCCGCCATCAAGAGCATTGTGCTTCTCAACAAGCTCAAAGTTCAGAACATGAGCGACCTCGACAGCCTGGAAATCACAGTAGGCGTCACCCAGGTAGAGTCTCACGCGTCTCTGTCTACAGAGCATGCCAGCTTAGATCTTCCTCTGCACTTGCGGATACTGACTCTTGATGAGCTGCGTAGGTGAGGCTCTACCGTTCTTGTGACGATGAATGAGAGCTAGGTCTGATAACTACGCATATCGTTGCATCTCCAAAGTTCCGGAACCCATTTGTGAATAAGCCGTTTACAAGTAAGAACCTTATGGCGGTTCATGAAATGGAATTGTCTTGGGTATCGCAGGCTTTGCAGCTTTTGAGAGCCTCCCTGACAACGAACTCCGCATTGAACGAAGTTTTCGCGAAAGAGTGAGTTCCTTCTCCTTGAAGCTGGTGATAAAATCGATAATCTTGGATAATTACTTGCAAGGCACACCTCCTCACTTTAAAGGATCAAGTTTCAACGAATTCCAGGGTGGGTACATGAATTTGGTGTACCCACCACGAAGTTGGTAAATACTCTAAAGACTAAGTTGGATCTTTGAATGTTGTAAGCTGCAAGAACAGTTTCAACAAAGCTTGAACACAAACTTTTCACCTTCTGGTCTCTGGTGCCTGATCTTAGTCTACAATGAACTCATTTCCATCATGTGCATGAGGTAGAACGTCATATAAGTCCTGAGGTTCCTATTTAAGTCTTTTGCAAATGAAGCTTGCAAATTCAATGCATATGGAGCAGCTACGTTTGTGAATCCCGATCACGACATTGTCAGCTGTGAGAGCTATAGTGTATCAAGCTGCTTTGTATGTGTATGCAGTAAGAACTAACATGCTTGGGGTATGCTTGTAAACTGAACTTAGGGTTTGCAAATGTGTAAGTGAGAAAGGAGGCTCGAAAGGAGGCTCAAAAGGAGGCTCTAAGAAATCAGCTTACCGTTCGAGCAAACAGGCCGTTGTGAGTGGCAAACAACTGGATGATACTACTGAGGACTCCTCCTGATGCCATCTGATATGCACTCAAAAGTCTGTGTTAACCCCACACCACAACCTCTGCACCCTGAATAGAGAGACTCTTTTTTGCTACAATGTGTTAACATTACATTTCTGATGTTTGCAGACTAACATATGAATTCTTCATTTGGAGATTGACAAGTCATTGGTCTCGATTTTCTAAGTTGCCTTCAGGTGGAAGTTCTGTATAGTGAATCATGCAATAATATTATATTGTTTTGACTTGGGAAGCTGTGCATGAGAAATCAGAAATGGAAGTTGATCTGCTGCCTACTGAACTTAATTCTTGAGATGTGCTTCTACAACAGTGCAGTAGAATGCTCTGCTCGATTGTATGCTCTGCCTGGTTGTGAACAATGTGGAGTGTAGATTGTTCCTGAACAACCTACAGTTCCTGATGCAGTAAAACCCATGCAAAGGTATGTCATTACCCCATTGCTTACAACCCACAGCACCATTCTTTAAATTACCCCCATATTGCTAACTGAAGATTCCCCATACCTCTTCCCTTTCTCCTCTGACATTCACAGGTCATACAGTTGCAAAGGTATAAGATACTTGGATAATTGCAAAAGAAAATATGGATACCATTGAGGTGTTTTACATAGTGAGTCGTAATTGACTGTCAGCCAGAGCCAAGTGCAGTGTTTGACATTGAATAATTGACAAGCTATCCATGGATTGCTTAGAAACATGGGGAGGAAGTGGAATGGTAGTATCCACATGATACAACTCAAATTCATGTTGTTGATGAGAGAGACCTAATCCAATGAGATGCTTGATAAGTGGTTATCTCTTCTTAAACCAAAATGAAATTGGAAGAACAGACGTAAGCTCCAAAAAACTTGCTAAGTATATTCCTAAGTAGAGTTGTGCCAACCAAAAATAGGTGGAGCTCCAAAAACCTTGTAAATTGCCAAGTTGTGTACAACAAAGATAGTGGAACACAGGGTGTGAATGCTCTGTTTGGTTCCAGTTGCTGCTATTCTACGAAAAGTTGGATTGCATAATCAATACCCAAGAGGGAGCAGGGAATGAACATAAGGACTGAAAAGATGGGGAACCTGAAGTCCTAAACTACACAACACATTGATCTAGTGGAAGCTTGCTTGATAAATCTAACAGGCAGCATAACAGCATTTGCTCCCATACACACCACTAGTACTGCTTGATAACCTGCATGGTCAAATCAACAAGCATTCAGCAGGAGCATTGCTGAACAACAACAACAATGAGCAGAGCACAAAATTGCCCATGACCAATAAACATTTGGATTCTAAGTTCAAGCAAAAAGTTGCAGATGCAACTAAGCAACTCCCAAGAACAAGACCATGATTTGCAGATCTCTCTGGTGCGACTGTCATCATATGTAAGACATGCCATGCAACTCAGAGAGGGCATACGTTGTTTCAACAACACTACCTGATCAATCCCAAAGCTCCCTTTGCTTGATTCCCTTGGAAACATTTAGCAAGCCATCCACAAACTTGCTAGTTCCAAGCAAATAATTGTGTCAATCTCAGGAAATAAGTCACCAAAAACAGTACCCAAGTGCAGGTGTGCAATCCCCAGAAATCTGCGTTGAAAATTTTGGTGACCAAGTTCTGAAGTAATGAAATGCAGCAGGTGATGGTTTTCTTGCAAGCATAAATAACTGTATCACTTGAACCTTGCTCTGCAACCCCCATTTCAACACAGACAAGAGATGATCATCAGACAAAAGATGGCAAACCAATGACACTATTTGAATGAATATATTCATGACAGAGCAATGCACTCACCATCCAAGTAAAATCGACAAACAATAACTGATAGAGCTGAAGAATGTTGCAAAAGAATGTCATCTGCAGCTGCACCATCAGGAAAGGCAAATTTGTGAAGAAGAATCCATGTGCAAGAAGGAACATGCAGGAGAGTTTGATAGAGATTGCGAGAGATTATTCACCTTGATATTATTCATGAAATCAGCTGCATGCTTTTCCAGCAATGATGGTCTCAAAATGTAATCCTGTGGAGGCAAACAAAAAACTCTTAACACCAAAGCAGAAAGTAGGAAGAGAAGGGCATGCAGAGGTCACAACATTCATGGAAAGCATCAAATTCAAAGCATCAAGGTATAGCTCGCCATTTTTGTGCAGACCACAGGAAGAGCATAAGAGTAGCTTCCAGACCACAAGAAGTAGCTTCCACGGTTTGTATTGGGAAGGCGAAGAAGCAGAAAAAAGACCTAAAGAGAAAGAAGAAAGAAGAGGTACGATTGTTGGAATACCTTGATTCAGCCCTTCCAGACATTGCTGAAAACAAACCAAAACCCACTGAAGCCACTCTCCAGACTTTGATCCTCTACATGAATTTGGTTGCTACTGGAAATATCTGCAAAAACAAAAGAGTTGTGGAAGAAGCAGCGAAAAGCCCTTCTCGAAAGGCTCTTGTCTCCACACGTGGAACCCCTATCCTTCAACCCAGATGGGCATAGCCAACACAAAAGCAGAATTGGAAGAAACGAATGCTTTGATGGATTGCTTGCTGATGTAGCCGAGCAGAATCGCTAAATCTCGAGGTGGATTTCAAAGGCTCACAGAGGAGAAAAGAGAGAGAGGGGTGCAGGATGTGTGCATCCGTGAATTCGTCTGCCGGTTTTCTGGGTGGTGCTTCAAAGCTCAGATACTGGGGAGTTGATCAACAAGCCACGAAGAGGAGGAGATCTGCGACATGTTATGCCACGCTCAAGACTGTGAAACCAAGCTTCACTGGTTTGCAACCCATTGCCCGATTATCTGATAATAGTATCTTTCCACGTTGAAGGTTTAGAATCTTATTCAAATCTCCGGTTTTTGTTGTTGCTGGTGATGCAGCAGATGTGATGAGATTGGGAAGAACGGAATTGGAGGTTTCACGACTCGGGATTGGAACTCTGCAATGGGGAGACCCGGGAAGCGGATTCGGAGACACATTCGGAGAAACTGAACTGGCGACTGCTTTCGATGTGTTGGTGAATGGTGGCATCAATTTCTTCGATACAGCTGAGGTGAGGTGATTGCACTGGAAGATGTTGATCTGAAATCTCTCTCAAGAACAAGAGGACAACGTCATCTCTGATCTGCTGCTGTGCTCAACATGTCAAAAACAACAGCAATGAAATCCGAGTGTTTGTTTAGTGTCCATGCATGAATTTCTTAGGGTTTTTTTTGGGTTTGTTTGTTTCTCAAGTGCCTTGATTGCACAAGAAACTTCTGATTTTTGCAGGTTTATGGCTACCAGAACATCAAGGCAGGAACATCATCAGAGCAACTGCTGGGCAGATTTGTGAGCAACAACAAAAGTAGTCGAATGAAGCAGCAGCATCCACAAGGAGAGGATGATGATGGCAAACACTTCTTATCACCGGTTGTTGCCACCAAATTCTTTACCATCCCTTGGACAAATTTTCTTGTGGGTCAGTGCTCTTTCTCTCTTGACCAAGTCCAGGAATTCACCAGCTGATGGATTCTGTCTGTCTACCACTACTTGAAACAAGAAGTTGAAGAGAGAAAGTTGTAACATTATTGAGTACTCAAGAGTTGATTGATGATTATACTATCTTCTTCACAGTCTCTGAAACACTAAAGTCCTCACACTGGTTGGTTTCCACCATCTGCTCTCAGAGATAGGAACCCTGCAATCTGTCAAATTTCCTCATTGAGATCTGACTTGAACTACTCCAGATGTTGACAAAATGATCCCATTGTGGCAATGGGAAAAACTCAAGTGTTATTTCTGCCACTAAGCACACCCCCTCCTGGATACAATCTGATGTCCAAGAATTGAGATGAGGTTATGGAGTGACAGGATGCAGCTTGTGGTGTCAGGAGGTGGTTTCAGACTAGGACGCAAGTCCTTGCTGTCAGCACTGCGAGCCAGTTTGAAGCGGATAGGTCAAGACAAAGTTGATCTCTACCAGGTAAGAGAGATCTCATTTGATATGATGCGTGTGCACGCAAGCTGACTTCGTTTAGTACCTTACAAAACTCTCACCACTCATGGCTGCCTGCTCTTGTCATTGTTGTGTCTTGGGTCTGCACTGTTGACTGATGCACAGTCTTTTATTGAGGTATTGATCAAAAGCTGTGTCAATATGTGGCCATGGTTCTCATCATGGTAGATCCATTTTCCATTTCCCACATTTTCAAATTCTGCACTCATGGAGAGCTTAAAGGAGGCTGTGGAGGAGGGCCTTACAACAGCAGTTGGTGTATCCAATTATTCACGATACCAGGTATCAATGTTAGGCACTAGATGTGACATTCTGGCAAATACTTGATGAAATCAACCCATAGATGGCGAATCTATACTTCAAGACCTTCGTACCTTAAGCCCTAGAATGAATCCTTCAGTGCATTTGTGCTGAGAAGAGAGCTGGTTGTTGCCTCTAATATGTGCTCCAGTTATGTTTCAGATGGAGGAGGCAGATGATTTGCTTGCTCGCTATGGAATCCCATTGGCATCAAATCAAGTTCAATACAGGTTCAACACAACCCCTAGAATAGTACTACAACTCTGGCATCACCCTATGGAAACAATGTTGGAAAATGTGTTACAGAGATAATGAGACCCACACATTCAGATCATGTTTCCAGAAATTTAAACTGTTCAATATCCACCCACCCAACTTGTGCTGGGAGAATTGGAACTGTGGCTCTGAAACAAGTCTTAGTTGTCAGGTGTATAGAATTCTCAGCAAAAGACAACTACAGAGCATTTCTGTCAAGTTTGATGTTCTCAAGTCAATCAGTAGACTGGAAATTTCAGGGTCTGAAACCTTGCAGGTTGATACACTTTATGCCTTCTCTTCAGCATTTAGGTTTGAAAATGGTGAATCATTTATTGGCTTCTGGCAATTGATTCTGGGGCCAAATTGAATGCTGGGTATTTGTGCATCTTCCTAGCTTGAAATCCTCGATTAGATGTCACAGCATAGGATTCTCTTCTTGGACAACAACCAGAAACTGTCTTGAAGATATTATAATCTCATAAGCTGTGGTTGCTGCTGCTCTCCAAGATCTAGTAAGCAGCCTAGTAAAAAGAGACCCAAGAAGAGATAATATGAGCTCCTAGAGTGGTGCTGAATTTTGTGGTGTAAATGAGTGGCAGTCTGGCAAGCCGAAGTCCTGAGGAGAATGGGCTACTAAAGGCATGCAAGGTACACAAACCGAGTTGCACATCTCACACATGGGCCATTGAAGACTACTTTTACAGAAGACAAAAAATTAGTGTTCCACAAATGGAGCAGTGAATACATTTTGGGATCCTTGAGCATGATAATTGTGACTTATGCAAAACTTCCTTCCTCAATTAAATGGACATCTGCTTGACGAGAGTCTCTGGCTGAACCTGGCAAAACCATAACTTTACAAATGGAGATTTAGTTTGCAACCTCACAGCTGGTTAGATCCTTGTCATATGTCTGATGGGTGCAATTTCTGAGTCACGTGTGGGTTCGGAATTTTATGAATGCAGGAAAGAGGGATTACTTTGATTGCCTACTCGCCTCTTGCATCGGGCTTGCTTACTGACAAAACTCTTACACGGACAGATAAGAGAGCCTTGATGGTAGAGTACTATACCCAAAGTTTACATTTCATGATTTCAGACACCTGAATCAGTTGGAGTACACAAAGAACTCAATAAAGGACTCAATGTAAGTCCAAACTGATGGTTGCTATGTGTACCTAATGTTTGGGCAGGTTCGACCATTGTTGAACTTGATGCACACAATAGGGACAACACATGGTGATAGGTCAATTGCTCAGGTATGGTTATATGTTCTTTCCTTTCCTTCCACATTGGTGAAATGGGAGTATGATTATGGTAATATGAAATGTAGGTGGTCATTTATGCTTGATATTGAGGGCAGGCTAATGGGTAGTTCTTGCTTTTCCACTTACTCATACATAGTCACGACATTTGGGATTACATCATTTTGAATCTGATAGATGTGTTATCTGCCCAATTTTACAATTCTACATAAAAAGAACTAAATGCTGTAACCAAAGAGACAACTCTGTGGTACTGTTGGACTTGATTTTCGTGGCAGGTTGCACTGAATTATTTGATATGTAAAGGAGCCCTACCCATTGCAGGGTGAGTGTTTCTTGCTCAAGGCTGCTTTATCCTTGGTGATAGTCCTCTCAACACACATGGACACTTACTTTTATACTTATTCAAAGCCATAATGTGGGCTTTACAGTGACAGATTTTTGCAGAATTTAGGTCTGGTGCAGCTTGGCCATATCACACTGTTTGCTGATGTGCTGCATGGAGGTTGCACATGCCCCATATCCACTTACTTGCAGACTTCCTGATAGATGGAAACTCACAAGGACATTTTTGTTTCTTTATCAGGTGCAAGACAGCACAGCAGGCAAAAGCACATTGTGAAGTGCTAGATTGGCAATTAGATGAGGATCAAGGTGAAATTATATCCGCAAAGTTTGCCAGCCTCTTTTTTTTGTTGTCATTGTTATCAAATTCTTTCAAGTGTTTTTGAATAAGCCTCCAACCTTCATACTAGATATATCATAAAAAGAGATTCTCAGTTCACAAGCTGAATTGCCTTCATAACATATGTCAATTAGATGATATGGTAAATGCCATCTGTCAATAGTTGGTTTAGAGCTATTGATTTGGGCAGCTTTCCATCCAGTGAAACAAGTGCAACATTTTGAGTCTCAAGCAGGGTCTCATCTGAACAACAAGCTGAATATTCCTCTGATTAGGGTGATGGTCGATTTTGCTGGATGGGTTTGTCTGCAGTGGCATCTCTTGAGGAGAAAATGAGAACTTTGAAGCTGTAAAAACATTAATGATATTGCACCAGCTTGTGCATTTTCTGCTGCTGATAACAATTGTATTATTGGTATGTTTCTGGCTGCATGGTAATTGCTCTGATTACAGCTGACCAAAACCATTTAGTCAATAGTGTTTCTTATGATTATGAGTTTCAGAACATGAAAGCTTGCTCTCAAAATGCACCCTTGACAACGCTTGTCAAGTTTGACCCTGATATCATGAAAGAGGGTCATGGGTTCTCTCATGGGTGTCATTAGGTTATGACTTTCACTCTCCTATTTTGCTGGTTTTGGTTTGGCTGGTACTAATACACCTGGTACCTTCAATGTGCTTTTGTGGAATTTCCTCTTGTGAAACAAAATCTCATGAGCTGGTTGGTATCATCAGGTTTTTTCAGGTTCACACTCACACTCTGTTATTCTATATGCCAAATGGAATCATCTCATTTGTGAGCTAGCCTCCAAGTCTTTTGTCATGGTCATCACCTGATTCATTCCAATTGCTAGGATCCACAAGATCAAATTGGACCCTTCAAAAAAGTTGAATTGTGTGTGATTTTTGAAGACTTTCCAGGGGCAGACAGACTGTTCCAGATCTATAGTAACGGAAGTTGGGGGCAGTCTGCATTGTGTTCAAGAGGTTCAATATCCCCACTGCCCCTGCATTGTGCTTGACTTCCTGTGAACTTTTCAAGTTGCAGATCTTGTGACGAAGTCTGTAGTCAGTCAATTTCTAGCAGCTCTTTGCAGCTGATCTTATTCATTTAGTGAAAAGTACAGAAGAAATCTCTGCTTTCTCCATGACACTACAGATGAATTGATCACTTACACAATGACATGTTCAAGATGCAGCTGACCTTCACTAGTATGTAGTATGTCAATATTCTTAACAAGTACTATTCCAATTGGTCACTCCTTGTCTACAGAGTGAGATGTGAGATGCTGGAAGGTGACCTGAAGTGTTAGGGGACCCAAGGGGCTGAGCTGAAGAAGATTAGACAGAGCTTCCTTATTTATTTTCAGAGGTTTTTCTTGTAATTGCTATCAATTTGATAATGAGTATGAGGAAAGGGAAATACTTTTGTATTATTGAGTGTGTCAAATACAGACCAATGTGCCTGGGGTGAGACGCTTACAAAAAATTTGGGTGAGTCCACTAGGGGCAAGCCAAAATTTCTTAATGGACAGCAAAACAGACATAATCACTTGCACTGTCATGCTCCATTATGTATTGGCTTTCATTTCGATTTGCACATCTCCGTGTGGATTTGCAGAGTGGTCGTATGGATTTGCAGAAAGGTCTTGTAAAGAGTAGGTCTTGGCACTTGCCCAAGTAAGGTCCAGTACACCACAGAGGACCCCTCCAACCTGCATTGTAAGGGAACTGAAATGAAAAGAGGCTGAAAGGGCCATAGGAGAACCAATACATGTAAGATAATGCCCAAGGAGTGGGCACATGTTTGGTGCCCGCTCCTGGGGCGGTACCCTACATGTAATGCTTTTCCTATGGCCCTCTCTCTCTGCCTCCTTCCAGATACCTTGCAACCCCGGTTGGTGCTATGCAGTGTACCAGACATAACACCTCGCTTGCTCCAAGGGCATTGCCCACTGGTGCTCAGTATGTCACTCTGGATAATAAAATTAAATGTCTAAGTTTAGCTTTTTTCTTTTGGCAAACCCAGCAACAAAACTGGAACTGCATATACGTGGGGACTACTAATAGCAAACCACCTGGACCAATCAGAAATAATGAACCGCAGTCAGGTCCAATTCATTACACTCTTTTTTGGAGGTGCACAACTATGTTGAGCCTTTTACCAGCCACGGCAAGCTCCTCGAATTTGGTGCAGAAAAACCAATTTCCTGGGGTAAACCAGCACATTTTGACTTTTTCGCAATAAATTTTACTGACTGGAGTCACATACTGAGCACCGGTGGAGATGCTCTAAAGACCTATGAGAAAAGAAATTCTGTGAGTACACTGCAAAATTTCTGGCGGGTCATTACACTTTTGAAACACCTCTTTATAAGGTTACCTCCAGATACACTGCAAAATTTCTGGCAGGTCATTATGCTTTTGAAACGCCTACCTTTTGTGGTCGGAAAATTCTGCCCTGTAAGTAAGGCTATCTCCAAAATACACTAGAAAATTTCTCGTAGGTTTTTTGGGTTAAGTGTTTTTGGGTATTTTTCTCTTATCTGAGTATGTAAGCAAAATAACCTTTTGAGGTGCGTGAAAGGACAGTTCACTTTTTCATGAAGTCCATCAAAGCCTTCTTGATTCCGTTTGACTAGTCCACAGATTTTGTGGAGCTAAAAAACTATCATTTAACCGTACATACCAAAAGTGAACTCGTTTGGACGGGTTATGAGAAAGAGTCCAAAACAAATTTCAAAGTACTAAAAATACCGAACAGTAACTGAATTAATAGGACAAACTTCTCTTCTTCATCTTATTAACAAGATGAAAAAGTTGCCTTCAGAAACTGATATTTTCAAGGGCATAAGTGTAAGGTAAAAAAAAGTCCACAGATGCAGGCATTCCCGAAATAATAAGGGGCATAGGACTAGACCATTGCCAAGTCCAGTCCCACATTTTGGAAATGTCTTGGGTTCTTGCAATTTACCATCCTAAAGCACAAATGCCTCTTGCCCTACCCTTCCCCTACACATATTTATCCAGAAACTGGTATATTTTTCATGAATAGGTGAACTGAATTTTCTGCACCCAATGGGAAAAGTTTAGTATGTAGGTGTACTATTCCCAATGTGCTTCAATGGGTTAGCAGCTTGTAGAACCTTGTCTACGGCCCTCTTTACACTAGGAGTCAAGGCCAATGTTCAACTCAAATCAAGCATTCCTATTGGTGCAAAACTTGAAATCAGCCCCAACGGCTTTACACTAATAGTCAAGGCTGAAATTTTAAAATTCTTTTCAATCTGCCCCAAGTTATTAATAAATGCTGAATTTTATGGCCTTGTATTGGCCCCAAGGCTGAAAAAAGGATACCATCAAGCTTTGGAAGTCAATTTGCAACCCTTGGGGCCAATGTTCCAGCATTTATTAATATCCTGATGCCAATGTTCTAGCATTCATTAATAACTTGAGGCCAAATAACAAGCCAAAAATGCTGAAAATTGGCCCCAGGTTTTTTCAGCCCTGACTCCTAGTGTAAAGTGGGCCTAAGTTCAGGTTGAGGAAAAATGGTAAATATTTTTCATAGTTGAGTGAAAGCGTTTGGGAAAACAAGACTTTTCAGATTTGAAAGAGTCAAAAGAGTGCACCAAAAGTCCAAAAGGACTTGAAAGAGAGGGATGCAAATTTCATAACTTTATCTGGCCCAGGATATATACATCATAATACCCGGGAGTTTGGGCAAGTATTGTTATAGAAGCTAGATATGATCCAGGTAATATGTCTTGTTTAGGGTCTCTAGAAATTTGCCACCAAAGTGGGCTATTATGTTGAACTCTGCAAAGGCTGCTTGCAGATTAGAAGCCTCAAAGCAGACTTTTATTCATGATAATATAAGGTCATGCAATGTCAAATGCGGATATAAAAGTCTTCCAATCGGACAATTAAATACCCAAAACCCAAATTATATGCTATTGAAAGGGTATATCAGGCTGGACTACTTATTTGAATCTGGATGTGGGTATTTCAACATATACATACTTTGAAAGCAAAAAAATCCCAAGGGTACCAGAAAGTTGGTATATCCAAACTATTCAACATTCCTGGCACTGAATGTTTGATGTCAAATAGTCAGCAAAATGTATGTTCAGAAAACAATTCAAAGAGACAATGTCCCCAAGTTGCTCTCCACCAACACATTGCACATCATGTTTTGGATAGATCCATAAAAATTTCCTGACTGGGAAAATGGGAAAATGGTTGTTGCTCAAGCATTTTTTTTGCTCAATATGCTGAAGGCAAAGCCCCAGCATCATTCTCTAACATCTACTCTTGATTGGTCAGATATATTGATTGGTCCAAGTGATTTGTTATCAATAGATTCTAACTTTTTGTTGTTGTCCCACGTTCCTGTGGGTAGGGCTTCAAATCGATAAAAATAAGTAATCTCGGATGAGAGAAATATTGTTACAAGGCCAAATGTTGAGAATGCATGGATTTGCTCTGAGTTTCTAAATATGGATTGCCACCTCATTACTACAAGTGATAACTTGTAATGTACTTTTAACTTAAAGAATCGGTAGAATTTGTCCTCTGTGTGTGTGTGTGTGTGTCTCTGTGTGGGAGGTTCCTTATCACTCTCGGTAAATGTTTTGCATCTTATATCTAAGGTTCCTCATTTTGACATATGAACTTCTTCACATCTTGTAAATGGAAAGCGGCTACACCACACCTTCTTGTACATCCACAATAATAAACTAATGTTATGTGTGTCAATAATGACAACTCTATTCCATTTCATATTTGACATTTCATCCAAACAAAACCACCTTGAAATTTTGAATCCTAGTAGGCACAATTGTGCATAACCTTCTGCAATAAGATGTAGTTAGTTTTCATTTGCTCATGTCTGAGCTTTTTATTTGTTAATCTCACACCCTCTCCAATCCTTGTTTTTTTCCCCTGTTTCTTACCTTGTTGAGGAATGTTACATGTAAGGTGCCATCTCTCTTCCCAAACAAAATCATAATTGTCCGTTTTCAAAGCAAAATCCTAGGGGTTCTTTATGCTAGGTAAGGACCTCTAATATGGTGGCTTTGGAAATTTGGGTCATGTGCTCTCCCACCTCATGTCAGGCCCCCATTCTCAAATGGTCCCCTTCTCAGTCCTTATATATATGGAGGAAACCTTTGTATGGTACACCCACTCTCGGTAGGAGTGGGAGGTACCTTGCATCTACTCTTTAAGTATCTTACCCCTATAGGTAGGGGGTAAGACCATTTGCCACACTTAAAGAATAGGCACAATAATCCTCCCCTTTTGATCTACATATATGTAGGTTCATGAAATGCTTTGCCTGGTGCTTTGCCATGGGTAGTGCCTAGGGGTGGAGTGCATTCCCAACATGCACGGCATTCACAATATGGGGGGCCATACTCAACTGCACTCTTGGCCTGGACCCTTAATTTTGGGACTGATCCCACCTTGGGTCCATATCAGTGTTGTGTGTGTCTCAAGATTTTTAAATAAATTGGTGTCAGTTGAAGCTAGGAATATTGTTTAGGTTTGAAATTTTGGTGCTTGGTTGGTATCTTTCATTCACCAAAAAAAAACCATTGTACACAAATAACAATATTGGGTTTGAAACTTTCATAGTGGCCTATTCTCAATATTGATAACAATAATGATTGTTTTTCCTTAATTGTCTTTTGGTAACGCAATAACAACCAAAATGAAACTTGAAAAAAAAAATCATAACTCAGATTTTGGTTTTATCTTCACACTAATTGCAACAAGTGCATATTGAAGAACCTTGTACATTGTTGCTTTCTACACTACATAGGTTCAATAGAAGACCATATAGAGCAAATCACAAATTACACCCACCATACATTTAAATCAACTCACATAGAAAAAAAGCAATGTGTTCACAACTTGAACATGTGCAACACCTTGGATAATCTCTGAAAATAGTTAAAAGCCTAAAGAAATAGTGAAGTTACAATGTCCATGATCAAAATGTATCAATAACAAAAACAATCACTTATGCTATTACATACATAATTGCATATATTCAACCTATATAAATTACAACCTATTCGAGAAACTCTTCATACAAACCAAGTTCTTCAATTTCACTATCATGGTCATCAAGAAGGTTGGCCTCTATTACAAAAAATAAAATAAAAATGTACATCATTTTTTGCCCATGAATGTTTTCTTATGTGCACATCATTAGGCCATTTTGTATAGATCATGGTGAGATAATCGAATTTAGATGTGCCTAGCCTACATTGTCATAATGAAAACACCAACAAAATTAAAATGTGTTCGGTCTCAATTAGAAAATTAGGTGTTGTTAAGAAATGTAAAGCTAAAATTCTGACTACAAGAATCACACTTCATTTTCCTTTAACCACTCCAAAGTTTTTGCAACTTGATTGGCACTAATAACAATTGTTTTAGTAACTAAAGTTATTTTCACCAATGAAACATGTGTTGCTTTTGCATTTAAAACTACAAAACCAAATAAAAAGCCATTAAATACATATTCAATTTTAACAAGCATACAACTATAATATGGTAATAAAAATTGTGAAACTTTCATGAGGAGTGGAAGAATGAGCTCCATATCATAATCTTGCACCATCATTGAAGCACTTTCTTCACTAACAAATTCTTGCAAACATTACAAGCCTTTGTACTGTGAATCTAATATAACTACAAGCATGTTGTGTCCATTCATTTTAAATTTTCTTGCAAAATTCAAGGAAAGGAGCAAGAATTTTGAAAATCACGCACATCATGCAAAAATACAAAATCTCAAGTTCAAAGTCAAAGTGATTGCATTGGAACAATGGATTTGACATCTTGTGTTGTTCTTTCGCTTGTAATTGTACAAAAATTGAAATTGTAACAATTATATCATTGGATAAAAGTCAATAGTCATGTGCTTGATTCAACACACATTGCTAGATTACTAGATTCAAAGTCTTTAATGACCATTATTACTACAACCCATGTAAGGCTACAAGGAATTATTGCCTACAACTTAAGACTCTAAATGTTCATAACAAATGTTAATTGCAAAAGCATATTTTAATGCCTCTTAATAAAACAACACACAATGCAAAACACATCTTCACCTAGATCTTCAACTTGCAACAAGGAAGACCTATTTCAACACATGTTTTCTCCCACTCCTAACACCCCTTCTTGTTTTTCTTTGTCTAGGTTATGGCCTTTAATTACAATGTCACCTAGGTTCCTTTGATAAAAACTTTTTTCATTGACACATACCTTTTCATATATAGTTGCATATTGGCACACCTTGCTCATCACATGATCAAAATAAGTGCCATCAAAAGGTTTTTCTAACTTTAAAAGCTTACAACTTGTGGTAATTGAAAGAACATTTTCAAGGGCATTCAAATTACTATCTTTATTCTTAACATAAACTAATACTTTGTCAACCAATTGGAATTGAATAATGAAAGGTTTCACAATTTTAACAAGAACTACCCCAAAAGCATTGGGAACTTCAAATAAACCAATTATATAATATGGTGACACCCAATTGTTATTTACAAAATTGATATCCGTTGCAAATGTATCAAAACCAATCCTTAACATCCACAAATTAAATGTGCTTATTGTAACACAAGTAGACATCATTAACAAAACATATTCTTCCATAATCTTTGCTAATATCAATGAAATATTTTCTCTTACTAATACTTTTGAAACATAATGTCTAATTTTGAATCACATTGTAACACAAGGCCTCGAAACCATGAATCATTATACATTGTTTTTAAATACATCCTTTCACTATAAAAAAACACAAGGTTTGTCAAAAATCATTGATATTGTGGATTAATATTCTTGTAAGGAATTTGTGATCCAAAATATTTTATTATGTTTGTTGATCTCATTAATTTCCACTTCTCCACCTTTTATCTTCTTGAATCAATAACTTTTGTATCTTTTGATTCCATCATCTATTGCTTCAAATCAATTTCATGTGTGCATGTTTGAAATGTTTCTCATTAAAATTAATCTAAAGGTTGATCTATGTGGGACTAGGCCTTTTTTACAATGTGTTGTGCAACTTGTGTTATGAACATGAAAGCACACTATGGGGGGACCAACTTGGGTAGTTTCATGATATTTGCATAAAGTATACACCTACAAAATGTGTTGCATTTAATTTTGGGTTTCACTTGTAGTGTTTGGGCTTGATATTTTGATTTTCACAAAGTTAGTGCTATCTAATATCATTTTTTTAAAATTAAATATTTAATTCAAATAACAATAAATATATTTATGGTATATGTTGTAGAATAGAGCCCAATTTGTTTTTGGACAGCAGTAAGTTTGGGTTTGAATTTGTCAAATATGAAATAGAATATGATTAGTATATGGATATGATCAGTATTATTAAAAAAATCAATATAGATTTGTCTATTCAATGATATAGAATATGAAATAAACCCCAATCTTCAAATTGAAAGCAACCAAAACCCATAAAATGAAAAAAAACATAAAACAATTACATGCTCAAAGAATAATGTGGAAATCACATGATACAATTTTTTTATGTTGGTTCTTTTTTGTGTGAATGATAACATGGATGTTGATGTAAAATGCCCACAAACCATGAAATGTATTTTTTGTTACAATACTTCAATTTTGTTTTGTAACCCTAAAACCTAAGCAAGGAAAGGTTTAATCATATA
>Ga0209611_10001269_pt1 | contig 42468 bp, 28 predicted proteins | sample S1TSphgellanicum_3_FD_187693 | JGI IMG/M metagenome (GOLD analysis project Ga0209611, IMG submission 187693) | Host-associated microbial communities from peat moss isolated from Minnesota, USA - S1T2_Fc - Sphagnum magellanicum MG (SPAdes) (version 2) | ecosystem: Host-associated > Plants > Peat... | reverse complement strand
CCTTGCTTTGAGATGCACCTCATCTAATTAATAAGAGAGAACATGAAGAGAAAAAATCAGCTTTTAATTTCAGGACCTGAATCCTTTAATTTTAATTTCAATTATTGTGTTCCTTTTGGCTTTGACAAGAACTAATTAAATATTTGGTTTTTTGGGGTGATTATTTGGTAGGTACTATTTATGGGTACCAGCTAACCTTAAAGAATATTAAATAAAATTGAGTTTAAATTAGAAATCACCAGCTAACCTTAAAGAATATTAAATAAAATTGAGTTTAAATTAGAAATTTCTTTTTTTGGGGTTTTGGGCCTTGGGCCCTGGGGCGGGGGGGGGGGAATGGGATCTAGATTGTGAAAAGAAAGAAAATAAAAGAATGGGCTTTGAGTAAAAGAATGGACCATTGCGTCCGCCATAGCCACGACCTTCGACGATGATATCGTGTGTTCCAGCTCCAGCGTCGTCGCCGTCGTTTCCTCCCGAGTTCTGCTGAGTTTTTTCGCACGCTATCTTGCGCGATTGGATCTGCAGAGATAGAATCGTGGATCCTGCTGTTCTTCTGCTTCTTTTGAGCCCTTTCGAGTGGCTATTACTGCCCGCGAGACAATTGATTGACTCCTCTGGAGTGGAAGGAGTGGCGTCTCTTGGTGGCATCGTCGTGATCCATTTTCTGTGGCGGCGGGCCCTAAGGAAGAAATTTCCGTCTCTTTTCTACATGAAGGAAACGAAACAAGCAAGCAAGGAAGCTCGTGCGGATCAGTTTCTCAGGTATTTTTCTTTTTTTCTCCAACCGTGTGTTTCTTTTACCTCCGCACTTTCTGTCTAGCGTCTTTGTGGCGCTCTTGCTTTTCAGTGCGGCAGTGGCTCGGAAATCGGGGAATGTTGATGACTGCTCGTGCGATTGTTTGGCTTATAGAACTGAAATCTGTCGTCGTATCTCGGCACAGACCAAATAATTCCCCTCTAGTCTGTTGTGGACTTTTCTGAAACTCTTTCGGGGAAACAGGTTGTGGAAGCTTTTGCTCTGATGTGCTGTATGTGTGACATGTCGCACTGTCCTTGACAACTGAGTCGTCCGGTGAGGTGTGGATCGGAAGCCAATACACCTTGATTTATTTTTATGCCTTTAGCATGTATTTTGTATGTCCAGTTCTTCTGCACTGAGGATTGTTGCATTCCATATAGGTATTCGAATCTGTTCTCTGTTTTCTGTTTAGAGATTTTGGCTGCTGATCTTATCGGCTTTTGTATCGAGTCTCTGGCAGAGATTCAAGTATGTGCTTTTGCTTGAATCCTGTAATGAGTTCACAACTCTGTCCTTTAGAGACTTGGCTGATCCAATGGGACATCCATTTTAGGAAGAAGAAGATTATCTTTGTTTAAGGAGCTGGCCTTTCAGCTTTTTCTCTTCATTCTTCCTTCAGAAGTGCTGTAGCTGCTGCTTATAAGGTGGTGTGATTTCAACATCAGTTGGTATGGACAATGTTGATGACGTGCCTCCATCCTTTGTAATCCTTTTGATTCTCAAGAAAAAAGATGGTCTTTATAGAACATGGGAATTATTGAGAGGCTGAGACCTGCCTGCAGCTCACTCTGCAGTCATATTCCATCTGATGCTAGTCAATCTTGTATCCAATATTGTCTCTGTAATGTTGCAAAACTGGTGGAGTAGATTCAAGGGCAATTGTTTGCATCCCTCTATTTTCCCTTCCTCATGTAATGTAATGTCAAGCGCACAAAGTTAGGTTGGTTTTGTAGTACCAATTCCTTCAGACCATCTGTCAGCATTTGAAGCTTGCATTGCCACTCAGTCAAAAGATTTGCCAGTGGGGAAGACTGGAATTCATTCATTTGCAGAGGACTGGTGTTAGGGCAGAAGATATCATCTTTCTGAGCTTGTTTTTTGTTCATGCAGCAGTGGAGGGTTGTAAGAAGAAGATAACAGATAGGGGGAAAGGGAGAATTGCGAATGAGGGGCCTATCTTTCTGGTGTTCACTCTGCTGCCTGTGCCTGTGCTTCCTGTGCTGTCGACCTCGTCGGCGCAGGCAAATGGTTTCTTCCTCGGGTCTATACTGAGATCACTCTTTGCCTTGGAGGTATGGTTATTCTCTGGACCACATAAGAGCTCTTACAAAAGTGTTTCTCAGGATGATTTGGACATACATGTCCTGATAGAACGGTTCATGATGGCAGAGGAACTTAGTGGGCCTGCCACCCCTGATCATGAGCACCTATTCAAATTAGAGACTCCAATGCTTGTCAATGATACTACTCTACCTCCAGCTTCAACTTGTTGGTAGACTAACATTCTTGAGAAGGATATCTCAATATCTATGTAATGGGATTGCAGGAGTGGGAGGAGATTATGATTTTGAGTTTTTTGGGTTTCTGCTGCCAGTATTGAGCAGCTAGCTATCTATATTTTCTTTAACCTGTCAATAATGCTCACTCTTGGGGTAATGATGGAACTCAATGTGCTTGTGCAGAGTCAATATTGATGCCAGATGTTGCAAGGTGAAAGGTGCAGATACTTTTGAGAAGAAAGGAATGATAGGTCTCTTATGGTCCATCGGTCAGGGCATATTTTGCAGTGTAACCAGGCCCTTGTGGCACCTTTTCTGGTTCTTGTGGCACTTGTATGTATCAGTATGGAGCGCAGTCCTGAACTGGCTATCAATTATTTTGTGGAAACCTGCTTGGCTATTGACAGCTTTTCGGGACAAGAAAGAGGTGCGTTGGATTGTTTTTCTGTTCCTGCAAGCCTTCTTTCAGAATGCGAGGATCTGAATTTTTAATTGCCTCCAATAGTAGGCAATTGTCTGACCAAAGACAATGTTGATTTCACAAACCAGTCATTACTCAGTACAAAATTTAGCAGCTTGTTATGAAGTAATATAGCTTTGCCTTGTGATAGGATCCTTATTTGAAATCTTGTAGCTGAAATTTCTATGCAAGTTGGTAAGTTACTTATGTGATGCTTTCCAAGTTAGACCCATATTGCTTGCACTGCAGTTGGAGTTGCAGCTGCATGTCTTGCAAACAAATTATGAGGTCACAACACTACAGAATGGTCAGCTCCAAAAAAAATTGGAGTCATACATGAGAGACCGCCGGCGCACCATTGGGGCCTTGGAGTCTGAGAAAGAGACAGCCATTGCCCTAAGAAACAGGGTACTTAGCTTCCTTATTTGAATCTCCATGGTTGAATAGGTTGGTGCAGACATGACCATGGAGCCCAAAACACAATCTGGCAAATCCAGGTCCTTTGTCAATGCACCAAAAATCACAGGATACTTGACAGATACTCTTTGCTGGGACTCATCTTTACAGCAGTTATGGAGTGGTCTATTTCTTGATTTAATGATTTAGAGCTCCCATTGTGGAACATGTCATATTCATGCATAGGATCAGATGTGCTGGGTTGTGGAACCCTAGATATCTGGTGTTCAAACTTCACTGTGTGGGCTCTGGCTATCTGGCAAATCTTCCACTTCCAACCTGGTTTGTCATATGGTGGCATACATGTTCCCACAGGTGAAGGAACTAGAGCGGGAGAATCAACGTTTGCTAGAGAATGAGAGGTACTTGAAGAGAGGATTTGCAGAGGCAACTGCAAAGGGTTTATTGGCAACAGCAACGTTGGATGCAGAAGGCAAACCTCTGGAATTAGCAAAATTAGATTTGCAATTGGATACCCAACTTGATGAGTTGCAATTTGAAGAGGGAGATGCAAATCTTGATACTGCAGACGAACTTTTGCAACTTGAGAAAAGAGTTTCAGATCTCACTTTGTTGCGGGCCAAAGACGTGGCATCAAATTCACTTCAAGGAAATTTGATTCAATGGGGACGCCTTCAACCTGGTCACATGACACACTCATCGATTGACCATCCCAGGTCCTTGTTCAGAAGTGACTCAAAAGAGTTCAAAGATGTAGGCAGTCCATTGGTTGTGGAATCAGAACAGGAAGTGGCCTTTGCTTCAAGTGTATTCAGTGCCATGCTTTTGACCCTGGTGGCTGTGATTTCAATGGAAGCCAAGGTGTTCTTCTGTACCCTTCTCTTTGGCCTGAGTTAAATGCATGTGTGAATGAAGTGTGATTGTTAATGAGATCATGAGTATGCATTTGAAGAAATGAATTTTTGTCATCTCCATGTGTTAGTAGGTTGTTCCTAGTTAGAATTTAGGTTTTTGGGGTTGTATCCTTTCTCCTGGCCCAAGATACACTTTGTGCTTATTAGGATGTGACCTTGTTTCTTCCCACTTTGTTCTTCTGCAAATATTTCTACTCTTGTATTTTTGATACAGTCGATGTGAGCTCTTATTCCATTGTTTGATTGTTTCCTGCCCAGGATCCATGTGCACCACTGCGAAATGCACTCTTAATGGTGGTGGCTCTGTCACTGGCCAATGTGGTTAAATTCTTCACTAAAGTTGAGAGCAGGCAGGGTATTTATGCAGTGGCCCTTATCAGTCTTAACTTTTTCATGCTTGGCACACTGGCATACCCATCATTGCCATATATAGGTCGCTTTGCATCTGTTGTCTTATGGAGCATTGGAGGCCGGACCTTGAAATTGTTTGGATTTGAATCCCTCAGGACATCCAATTTGGAGCTTCAACAGAGTATTGAGAGGACTTGACTTGGGTTTTGTGCACATCTTTGCCTCTTCTGTATCACTGTGTTTATCTGTTGTTTAATTAAAATGGAATGTATTTTACTGCAAATTTTCAGTTTCAGGGTGAGGTTCTTGGTTTCTATTTTCCCAGGAAGCTTTCAGTGTGTTATGGTTGGATTTGGTCAACATGGTGTGGAGTTTTGGGCCAAACTTGATTGTAATTAGGTTCAGGTACACAACAGGAATGAAGTGTGTAACTGTGCATGCAGTGTCTGTATCTTTCATCTAATATCCTTGCTCAGACTTCTGCATGCAGACCTTGTGTGGATAACATCAGCCAATGTGTTCATAGCAGCTTTCTTTTGAAGATATCAACAAGGGGGGTTCTTGGGGATAAAATTCTGAGCGAGAACAATATACAGGTACTCTACTCTAACCAAAAACTGGACAAAATGCAAGTTGCTGCTGAAGCTGTCATGGAATTGGGTAGATAAAACCTGGTGGCAAAAGCTCTGGTCCGTAAAGTAGAATGCGGTCCAAATTCTTGAACAATTGAAGTAGAAAGGTCTTCTTACAAACTTTTTTCTCTTTCTTATATTTCCTTCTTCCTCTGTCCTGCTGTGAAGTGGTAGATGCCTTCAAATTGCAAAACAGGTGAATTCTTTGAACTAAGTGTGCCCATCTCAATATCAACTTTTTTTTCGCTTCATCAATTACTCTGGCATAACGCCATAGGGTTCTTCTCCTGGGGGAGATGCCTCAAAATACACACACAAATGGAAGGAGACTCAGTTAGTCCATAACTTCCATTCACACGTCAAAAATCACTGTGCACGGGATGAAGAGAATGGGTCTCAATTTCTAACCCCGAGCTCAAAATTGGTTTTACTAACCAGTTCAATGAACAAGTGCAGAGTAAAGCCCGCAAGACAGAAAGATCTGCTGAAATTTTTTTAGTGGATTTGAACCCTAAACCCTAATGTACACCCGGCCCCAAGCAACTAAACCCACAAAGCTGAAGATGAAACTACTTCTACAAAAAAGATTATGGAACCTATCGTACACAAAAATTTCATGTAATTCTTTTGAAATGTGACAATGTGATTGAAAACATTCATATACACATTGTCATTATGAGTTTTCTTTTGGTTTGAAATTTTGCACAATATGAAAAGAGAATTTTTGACCAATTTTTTAAAGGAAACTATCATTAGATTTATAAAAAATTGAACATCATGTTGAGACATTTCCCTATTGGTCTAAAATCAAATTTTTAAATGTTTAGACAAGGTTCTTAGAACATGTCATCATTTAATGTGAGATCCCTTTTGGGTTCCTCATAACTAATGTGATATTAAAAAATGAAAAAAAATCATGGAAAATTTTCTTTTACAACATGATGATGTACATTAAAATAGATATATAAAAATAATCCCTTAGTTATGACCAATTTATCATACAATATTGATTGTTGATATTAAATTAATGGCAAGGCCATTATGTATAACGCACCTTGTTCTTCTTGGGATTCACTTTGGCTCCTTGAACCTTGTTGTTGCACTAGTATGTGCAAAGTCAATGAATGCAGTTTTAAATTTCCTATCTTTTAGACATATGGACCTAGAGCTAGTACACTTGGGCAATAAGGATTTTTTTTGGTGAAGACGATGGGAAGCTCCCTAAGCTTAGCTTTTACAGTTGCTTTGTTGGTTGTTGTTAGTTGTCAATTGCTCTTAACAATGCCCATTCTTGTATATGTGCAACGAAGTTGGTAGGTTATATTATAAAGTGACATTGCGTCCATGCATATAACTATCATTCATTCCAATACTCCCATTTTTATTGATCGCATGCATGTAGCCTGGGGCATCCCAATTGCCTCTTTCACCTACAGTTTGTAGAAATGATCCAATTGACGACATCCCCAAGCATGATTGTATTACACTCTTTGCCATGTTTGACTTTGGTACCAACACAATTCACCCCATGAACATCCTTAGAGGCATTTGGTGTTCATTTGGCCAATTTTTCCTTGTTGGCACTATGGTGCACATAGGTGGTAATAGTCATGATAATAAGGTGATATGTTGGTTTGTTCCTTGCTTACTAGTTGCACTTGGACTTAGTGGAGTCCACAATTGAATTTTTGATAGATGGGAGGTGGTATGCATCCCACAAGTTGTTCCCCCAAGGACTCCAAATTGTTGTTGGAGGTCGTAGGGTCTTCATCAACAAGTTTGTACCCAAAAGAGTGTCTAATGAAGGTTCATTTTCTTTGGAGCTTCTCCATGTCACTAATGGCAATTAGAACAACAACTATTACTCACACTACAATACATCTTGAGTTTTGTGACATGTTTTATAGCTTGGAGTATTTGCAACTTGGGTTTAGCAATCAACCAATTCATTAAACATAGGTTTAGCATCCAATGTTTACAAGGAACACATTGAGAAAATTTTCACATAATAGACATGTGGAAGAATTGATGTCATTGCTTAACTTGAATTGGTCAATAGAGACATGCCCTTTAGATGCTCCATGGGAGACATGATCATCTTAGCTTATTGGGAGGTTTTGATCCTCACCGGAGCTCAAAATGGTTCACAAGGATGGGGGTATGCATTCAACCCAATTTTTACCCCCATCATCTATGCCATTGCAAACTTTTTGACTTGCTTTCAAATGTTGACACCCATAACTATACTACATGTTTACCACTATATTGTTAACTTATTTCCTAATGGTTGGATCCTTGTCTCTAGTAGCAATACCCACCAAGTCGATGGCTTCACATGCATATTCTCTACAGAGCTTCACATTGAAACTTTCTTGTTGTCATATTTGGATTCAAGGTAAGCAACCATGGTAGAATTATGCATTAGTATCAAATGTTGATATTTACTCATAAGCAATAGCATCAAATTTACACCATTTATTGGAAGATGACATTAAGTACCCAATTCATAATTGAAGTATTAGCCTAGGTATATAATGTTCATAAAGAAGGAGAATATGAAGATGTTAAATAAGCATAAGGTCCTTATTATAGACAATACAAAAGTATTGCCTTTTTGTTTTTCCTTATTTGTTTTTGGCTTGATCCATTTTTTCTTCAAAAAAGACGGATGATGACCTTAGGGTGCACTTATGCTAATAAGAGCCAAAAACAAGTGTAACCACTATTTAATTTTGTGCATTTTACACCAAAATTTTTTTAAGAGAATTTTAACTTGAAAATAAGTTAAAAATTTTGCACATTATAAAATATAATATCCTATTTTATAAATGTCCAAACTATGAAATTATTTCATTAACATTTGGACCTTCAAAAGTATTGTAAAAATATTTGTAACCACTATTTTTAAGCTTTAAAAGGACTTGTAAATGGATTTGGAAAATTTTGAAAATGAATTTTTTTGGAAAAATTTTAACACAAAACAAAATAGTACAATAAATTTTTAAATTTTTAAAAAAGATTTCTTAAAACATTTTTTGAAAATATTCCAAGAATATTCTTCCAAAAGTAATCACGGGGGGGGGGGCATCATTGGCTCCTATTAGCAAGTTTGGACCCCATACGCATTTTGATGTTGCCCATTATAGACTTGTTTTGTTATGCACATTTTAGTTTTTTGATAAATACTATTTTCATCATGTAATAGATGATAGGTGTTTATTATAGGCCCATAATGTACATAATAGGATCCAAAGTTTGTAATAGGCAACATTGAAATGTGTCTAGGCATCTTTAAACACAACTTGGATTAAAAAATGGGAAAATAAAAGAAAAATAAGTAAGTAGTACTTTTATACTACTTGCAATAAAAACCCTTTGCTTATTTAATGATTTCTTGCTATTTGTCCACTAATAGCTAGGGGAACCTTCCACAACAACCATGAAACCTTTTTTTACAAAACAATTCACCCCCAAGACGCATCCAAGGTGGTGCAAACCACCTTCCTTTCATTGCCTTTGGTTTCATGGTTTTATTTAATTAAAAAAATCCCATGAATGTTGTTGAATGTTTTGCCTTAGGTATTGGGGGAGGGACAATAATTACTAAGGCTATTGTGGCCAACACATTAATGGGTGATCACCAAAACTATGTCCCCTTTCACAGAGATTTGATGTCCATCCCTCCAACAAAATCGTGACCACAAATTCATCCATAATGTGTACATATCCCAACTTTAATAGAATGTCTTTTTAATATTCTATTATTTTATAGTGTTAAAAAAATACCATTTTATCTCATGTACTTCATAAATTGTACAAAGAGTAACTTGTTTGAGATATTCTTACAACTTAGATTCTATAAGACCTCAAATTGTGTTTTCTTTAATAATAGTTTCATATGGTATGTCATTTGGGGTGAGCTTTAACATAGTAAAAAAGAGTGATCCATTGGAACTATATGTGATGAGTGTTCCATTCATGATGCATACTTACATGCATAGAAAAAGAATGTTGAATCTACAAATGTTGGAACTAGTTGTTTTCACAAATGGATCTTTCTCAATTGTGGTCATTGTTCCTCCCAATGCAAGCTCGACTCCTCCCATTTATTACATGCTCGATCCAAGTGGGAATATCAGGGCTATTTATCTAGATCCAACTAGTGGTTAATAATTTGCAAGAATTTTAGAGTTCAAAGTGAAACCAAATCAATTGGTGTGTGTGTGTGTGTGTGCATGAACTTTGAAGTGTAGGTACCATTTGAAGACAAGGGGATTCCCCCAATAAATGATTGAGACTATTGTTTTGTGAGATGTTAAACCAATAGGTTGGGAGTCCAAATGTCAATTAGACCCTTTTTTTCTTCACACTTTGTTAAAAGGATAATCAATTACCTTAGTTGTGTAAAGGTTGAAACTTTATCATCATAGTTACCATCCAGATTTAGGAAAAAAAACCTAGTATTATCCGAACACATGAAAAACCATAGGTTTTAGTTTTTAAAATATTTCAAAATAATAGAATTGTTAGTTTCATTTTTTAATATTAACAAAATCAGAATTAGAGAATTGTTAATTGTACTTATTTCAAAAACCTCAAATAGCCAATGAATTTCAACAAAACAACAATAAGGAATTCATAGTTACGAAGGTTGTTATTTGGTTATTTTCAATTTTGAAATCAATGGTTATACCAAAACTGATTTTTTGATTTTTCAAAGCATGTTATTATGAACCTTAAAAACCTCTTTGATAATGGTTGGTCTTTGTACAATGTATTCCTATTTTTGATAACCACCCAAGATGAGAAAAAACTTCAAAATTTGTGTCAATGTTTTGGGCAACAACAACAATTTGTAGGGCACTTGCCATTCAAATTATGGCAAAGTATGGCACTAATATTGCATATTTTTAAAATTCTAGTACACAAGTATTCTTTCATTATAATTTTGTTAAAATAATAGTAGAGACAATGATAATTAAAGATGATTTTTTTGCATAGATTGTACCAAATGATGATTTTATCATGTCCACCTTGAAGAATGAATTACAATTGTAATTACTACCACTACTTGTGCAACTAGTGGAGATTGAAAACTTGTTGGTTTGATGGGCAAATTATGTGGTGCAATTTCCCCTTGTTTTTGCTTCCTAATTTGTTAAATCCTTGGCATTGTGGGATCTCATATTGACATAAAATACATTTTTAGTTTTGTGGACATCATCACTAATCTAAGATGATCTAGGTTCAAAATTGAAAATCTAGATCAATTCATTTTCATAATTAAGAATCAGCCCATGTTGAATGTGATGGACCTTTGAAACTTAAAGCCATGGTCGATTTTCTAACATTTAAGGCAACTTTTATTGAAGAGCATGATAAAATGTTTAAACAAAAATATTTGTTGTAAGAAAATTCAAGTTTTGATTTCATGTGACCATGGTAAAGATTTGAATTTTTTTTTTTAATGTCTAATGTTTGATTTTAATTAACATTCCATTTTCAACTTTTTGTTCAAGTATTTTGACCATGTTACACTATTGGTGTGTTTGTAATGTTAGTTGAAGTTGTGTTATTGTGTTGGAATTGAAGATTCACTCAACATTGTGTCACTGTTGGATACTTCTTTATCTTTTATTTGTTGCAATTTTTTAATGATGAAATGGACAAACCTTAACAATGACATTATGGTCTTTAATATAAGGTTCAATTAAGACTAGGATGCCATTATAAATTCTTGTTGGAGTCATATGTTTAAGGCTGAAGTCATTTGTAAATTTTGTGTGCATGTGTTGGAACTATTGTCATTTGTAAGATCTATTGTCATGTGTAAGGTTCTAAGAAATATGATTTGTTTTGTTTCATTGGTCATATTTTGATGTAACTAGAATGTTGATTTTTGAAATTTTATTCTTTTTATGTAAAATAGTAAAAACAACATTTAACCCATCTACATCTCCAAAGGAAGAACAATTTACATTATAAAAAATTCACAATTTTCATCATTATTATAACATAAAGTATTAACAAATGTTTTAAAAACATTTGATATGAACTTCATAACTTGAAAAGAATTTGAGAATTTGAATCTTGAAGATTTTTTTCGTGGTCTTTTTTTGACATGTGCAAAATTTCATAGATAAATTATCATTAAATCTAGTCTTTCATAGTCCTTTTTTACTTGCAACATTGTGACAAATATCAAAAGTTCCATAGCTATCAAACTATAACAATTTTTTTTGTGTACATTGTAGCATGCATTCATCCACAAATGCAATCTTTTGCATGTATTTGACCTTGTAATTTCAATTATCATTTTTTTTTTGAAAACCTTAATTGATAGCCTTAAACCTTAACCCCTCATGTTTGAAATTGTTTTTGACCTGAATCAAAGGTTTTATTATTAAAAAAAAATCCAAAACCTTACTAAACCCTAAACCCTTACTTAGAGGTTTTGATTAAAAAAACTAATAGAAAAAGTTAATAATAATTTAATAGCTAACCTAACTTAAGTTGTACATAGTCTTGGAGTTTCCTTAAATGATAGAAAACTTCCCACCCTTGTTGCAACCCATGTTTCTTTGAGTAGTCTTTTAGGAAAATATATTAATTATACTAAAAAACTACTTAAAAGAAATTCTACCAAATCAACACTGGAGGCCCCTTGTCCTCTACTACATTTCAGGCAATCGGCCATGCGTGTGCGTGTGTGTGATTTGTATATCATACGATAAAAAGGCTCCTTAGAATGTTTAATTCCATGATTTTTATAGCAATGCATTTGAAATGCATTTTGATCCAATTTACATTTCACACCCACTTATTGGTTATATGGACGACCATTTTTTGAGTGAATTAATTTCATTTGTGGCTGGCTTCTGACAGGCTTATTTATTTTGTATGCTTTTATTCACAAACATAGTCTTGCATAGAGGCATAACAATATATTGCACCTTGTGAATGAAGATTTTAATGTATCTATAAGAGGCCATGACCATCACAACACACAAAACATGGATCAATAAATTGATATTAACCCTTTTCTAAAATAGGAGAGACTGAAAGAGACTTTGTTGAATTCATGCAACTATCCAACCTTTGATAAATCTAATTATAATTTTAATTGACATATTACATCCATGATCAACACTTGAATTCAACCAGAGCTCACCTACTTCCAATTTGGGATTCATCCCTTTTCAAGTGCTTTCCAATATATCCATTTGTGTGTTATTGGGTAGCAAACCAAGGTCTCACTAGTATGAGAGCATGTTGTCTCCACTGCTTCTTTTTCTGGTGAATTAATCAAAATATGAAATGTAAAAAATTATGGTTTTTGGTGTTTTCAATTGCCAGACTTCGGAAAAGAACACAATAAAAAATTGCCAGATTTCTGTATTCGGTTCCACAATAGTATAGTAGAAGGGTGACTAAATTTTTCACTTTCATGAATGACTTGTTTATAACCAAAATTGCCAAATCTTCTTATGGGTGATCACCAATTCAGCTACACTACATTACTGAAAATAAAATCACTGGTTGTATGATGTATCCCATATTATGCTAGTTATGGTGCACACACCAAATCCCCTTATGGATCTGATGTTAGGGATGGGAATTGACAAGGGGTAATTGTGCTGGCTTCATGTGCAAATAAATGTAAACTCAAGGGAATTAGTGTTTTTTTTTTTAAAATTTGATTTTGCAAAAGTGGCGAAATTTCGCTGAAAAACCAAGTTTTTCATGAAAACATCCTGCAGAAAAATTGTCACCAAAACCAAGAAGTTTTCTTTAATTCATCTAAATTGCTTCTAAATATTATAAATAAAGATATGGATACAAACAAAACCTCAATAATAACTGCCTCAAAAAAGACAGCCACAAAATTAAACAATGTTAAAACAATGTGCAATTTAAGATATATTATCCCACAATATCTTGTATTTCAACAAATAAAGTCCAACAAGTTTCTGTGGGAACACCAAGCCCTGAGCAGTTGCAATAGGTTCAGAATTTTGTCTTGCTCTTACATGGGTTCTTGTTAAAGGGGCCAGTGTTTTGGCTTTGGAAGCAGCTACACTAGTGGGTAGATGTAAGTAATGTCTCTTTTGAGTCAATAAAGTGTTGGCAGTTGGAATGACCTGATCATCTATTTTGAGTTTTCTTCCTTGTGTACACCTTAGTATCTGTCTCTAGTAGTAGAATTACAACTAGTTAATTATAAGTGACGACTCAAAAGACTTCATGAGAATTGATCAATTTTGGGACCTCTTTACAATGTGAAGCATCATGCAAGCTCTTTGTCTCTTCAAGTAAAATTTTAAAGTCCTATGTCTTTGGTTCCCACTTTGAAGTTCACATCATGTTTGAAAAGTTGCTTTTGTGAGTGCTTTTTTTTTTGGGGGTAAAGATGGATAAGTGCATTGCCACCTGCGTGTCGTTTGGTGGTTCAGTTATGAAGAATGCTACTCCTAAACCATGATCCACAGGAATGTAAATTGGTAGCTCCTACCTTCCAATCTACCTACTTACCTACCCATCTAAGTAGATAAAAAAGTAGGACCTATTTATTTAGGTAAGCAAACCTTTCCTAAACCAAGCAAAAATTTGCAGTGAATAGGATGGTGGTGATCTTGGATAGTTAGCTTGAAGGTGCTTCAAATGTTTTCAAGATAGCAGATTACATCAGACTTGAGTCAAGGAAACCACTTGATATAATTTTAATCATCATAGAGTCTACCCTTGCCACAAAAAGTTCCAGAAATGTGTTGAAAATTGATTGGTGATTTTATTGATCAGCAGTTATTGGCTCAACTTTTTGGACCATAGAAGTATGTTACAGATTGCTTCTACCCAAATGGTATGAGTTGCACATCCATTACACTGCTTGTAACATTCCAAGGGACTAGAGAACAAGTTCTGTGAAATACTTCAGTCTGTTCAAGGACATGCAGAGTTTTCTAACTTGTCATTGTTTGACCCTCTGATTCTAATCATGATGGGAGGAGTGCAAAAAAAAAATAGAAGTACAACATCACACTTGCAGTTGCCACAACATCTGTTCAGGATTATATTAATCTTGGAGGTTGTGAGGAGAGAGGAATTCCAAGTTGGGTTTCCTGCAAAACAGTATTGGTGAACAGGTGAGTCAGATTTTTCATAGCTTTCAATCAGCTGTAGCAGAAGGGAAGAGATATGCAACCAAGAGAAGTATTGGTGATCAGCTACTATGTCTTTAAATGAGACTTTTTTTTCAGGGAACCATAGTGTACATGACTTAGGGGTTTACAAACTATTGAGTTTTGATGCGATCTTTTTGTAAAATTCAGTTGATCAGAGCAAAAATCAGTTTCCAATGTTTTTACATACGATCAGTGGAGAGTACTGATCACAAGTAAACCATTGGAATAATTATATATATACATAAACATATTATTTTCTTGAGCTATAAATCATCAATGAATTCTAGAAAATGGTATGAGCCCAGAAGAAATTACCCACCAGGTGAGAGTTCCCCACATACATTTTCTTCTTCGACTTTGATTGAGTGGAACTTGTCACCGAGGTTTGCTGCAGTTAACAGGTCACCCAGGACCACGTCCAGTATAGGGGATGGGATTAAGTGGCGGATTAAGCAGCGGCTTAAATCACATGCTGAAGCCACATTCTATATCAGGAAGCAGCAGCACTCGCAACACATAACCACATATTCTAAGAAGAGCACATTGGGATCCAAATGTAAATTAAATAAATTTGTTAATTTAGATATGCATCTCAATGTGCTCTTCATAGAGTATGTCGCGTGGTTGTGTGTTACGAGTGCAGTCTGCAAGCGCCGGTACAGCATGTGATTCCACCAGCCCTCACACCCTCACAAGTCTCTTAATCCCATCCCCTGCCCTGAAAGGGTCAACTAATCCCATCTCCTGAATTGGATGCGCCACTTAATCCGATCCCCTGTCCTGGATGCCCCGCTTAATCCCATTCCTTGTCTAGGACGTGGTCTTGGTCGCCCTACAGTTAAACTGCAAAGTGTATCTTAGTATCTGTCTAAAATTTTAATGGGTTGTAACGCTTGCTTGCTTGGATCTAGACAGCACAGAAATCATGTGTGATCAACATACTAACCTCAACCAAGACAAATTATAGCTCTTGAAAAAAAGCAACAGGATCATGTATATATGTAAACTACAAAGTGAAAACCACAAGCAACAGAGTTGAAAAAAATACCACGCCACAGAATGCGAAGACATCAAAGTAAAAGCTGAACATCATGGAATTGGCCGATGAACCATGAACTTTCAAAGTCCCAAAGAGATCTTGAAACTGATCCAGCAGATTCCTGTCATAGTGCATTAGTTTCCCGGTCCCAACAAACTGCCTTTGATGTATCAGATATCGATCTTGAGACTACTGCCGGTTTCCACAAGCTGCAGGAGGAAGTCAAGATTTGTAAGGGCATTCCAACCGCCAGCACCTACCTGAATCCAGTACCCTTGCATCCAAACCAAAAACCCCCTCCGAAGTTACTTACAAAGATCAGTAGAACGACACACTAGTGCGCACATCAAACCCCCTCCAAAGTTACTTTCAAAGATCACTAGAACAACACACTAATGCACACTTCATATCGCTTGTTGAAGCACCAACCATTGAACACTACTACTACTACTCCATACTTCAAGATGCACGCTTTTTCACAATGTAACCATACGTATATATAGTCGCAAATGGGTTCGAGGATGAAGCACTTCACATAGATTTTGGTGAAACCCTTCCAGCTGAAGAGAGATGAGTAGGTTCCAGCCCCACAATGCCAAGAGGACAAACAGGGCGTCGATGTCCATCCTTTCCTTCCTTCGCATGCATCATGAATAGGGCCGTTGAAGGAGTACTTCGTTGATGGCCGGTGGAGCGCGCCGGTGGCGTGAGCTGCTTGTCATATGCACGCGAGGATAGAAACAATGGACTCCGACGCCCATGATGTGAAGAGCGAATGCATCATGGAGATTGCACTGTTTAAGGGAGTACTTATGGTTGGTGGAGCGAGGCGCCAGCTGCATGAAGATAGGTTTGAGGAGTACTTTGGTTGTTCGTTGGAGCGCGGTGAGGGCGCCTACTTGTTTGTATTGTCATATGCATGCGAGGAAAAGAAAGGATGGACATCCACGCCCATGATGTGAAGAGCGAATGCGACATGAAGATTGCACCGTTTAAGCGAGTACTTTGGTTGGTGGAGGGAGGCGCCAGCTGCATGAAGATAGTGCCGTTTGAGGAGTACTTTAGTTGATGGTTGGAGCGCTTGTCAGGTGCGCTTGTCATGCACGCCAAGAAAGGACGAACATCGACGTCTACGGAAATAAACACAAAGTGTGTTGCTTAAAATCGTTGGTGTACAGTTTTTTGCGATTTCCAAAAGAAATGAAATTCATATTAGGCTAGGTGCATACTACAGATTCATTTGCTTTTTTTATCTTTTTTTTTTTTGGTATTTCATACATATTATTCATGTTCTTTATAAAAAATTTAAAGGTAGATTTGAAAGAATCGATTTATCTTATGCAAATCATTTCTTCTGCAACTATATCTCCTCCAGTCCCTATATCTCTGTGTCTAATATAGGTACCTTGCAAGTGAATTCGTTAGCAGTTGTGTATTTGGGACATTTTTATTTAATATTTTTAATTTGGAGATTGTTATTTATATATTTTTTGCATTGGTAGTATTTTAGAATTCAGAAGCCGCTGTAATTGGGACATTGAATCTTTTTTGGGTTTTGCATTTCTGAAACCATCTTTAGGTGGATTGGCAAGTGTTCATTTATGCAACTTAAAGTTTCAACATCCACCTACTTGTAGCTCTCTTTCTATGTGTTTTGCACTAGAACTCATGAGAAGTTGCTGCAGTTGGGGCATTGAGTTCCAAAATAAACAAATAAAGCATAAAACATCTCCACCCCACACCTGCAAACATCCCTTTTCATTAAATCTTTCACCAGGATAGCCTATATCCTGCTGCGCTCCTGTATTGATGTCCATTTGCAGTGGTCATTTTAACCTCTTTAAAATCGTTTGTCTACTATGGATTTGGACAAGGACTATAACTCGTCCAGATGTAAAGACATAAATGGTCTTGAGTGTTTAAAGGGAATGACGTTTCTGGGTGAGGACAGTGTTCATTAAACACTATTCTATTTTAAAATAAAGTTGTTGTTTACAGGTTTGGGGTGGAGATGCTCTAACAGCTAAGTTTAATAGCCTCTTAAACTCACATTCCATATTCCATGAGATCTCTAGAGTCACTCTCTCTCCAATCAAGGCTCAATTCCCTCCACCACATTGGTAGTTGGTATCATAGTTCCTTGACAACTTTGACACCTATTTGTCAAATAATTAATTAATTTTGAAAGTTTCAACATTTTTGAAAATAATATAATTAGTGTTGAAACTGCCAAGGTAGTAGGGTATTTATAATATGCCTTATTTCTTAAAATAAGACATCTATGTACATAAACATTTTTCAATCCCTTGGTTCAAGGTTGGTGAAAAAATCATTGATCATTGTCATGATCATGCTGATTGTGCATGGTATAAATTCATCTCAACTAATGATGTCTTAATTAAGTCTTTTTGTGTATTATTGATCCATAGATTTTTGTCTAATGATGATGACGATCATTTAAGTGCAATGCGGCTTATTAAAGTGAAACAAACTGATATAATAATGGAAGGTAGTTAACATTAGGTCAAGGTTCCACCATTTATGAATGACTAAAATAATGCCAATCGAACAAACCCTAAACACACTACCTAACACAAACTAATTCACATTGCAAGTCCATGTATAACAAGATTATACAGTTTCAAGTTTCAACATCTACAAGGTCAAACTTCTTTAAATGTTAGGGCATGGGAGATAAAATCTGGAGCCTTCTGTAAAGAATCCTTTTTGTCCCAAGAATACAATTTAGCACCTAATTCTTTTTATTGTGTTTATGATTCAATGCACATGTTAGGCATACTTGTGAGCATTGAAAATTTCAGAGAAAATATAACATTCAACTCCTAACCATGTTCTTAAAACAGTATACACTAGTTTTCATTACACAAATGAAAATGAAACACTCTTCACACAGCGGGAGGCCCATGTACAACGATATTATGAGGTAGGTAAAGGCACCAGCTCAGGGGGATTAACTGAAGAAGGGCCTTGCACGACACAGGAGCTGAGCACGGGCATTACTCGACATAAAGCACAACCGCACCTCTTTGCCTGAACCTCTTTGCACTTCTTCTCAGTACGTACTTTGCACTATCAACTATGGCTTTGTCACTGAATTTTCACTTGGCTTGGTTGGTCAGCTTGGTTGGCATAAGAACATACCATGGAACCTTTTAGGTTTGGCATCCAGGTGTCAAATAAATATTTTTGCTTTTCAGAGTCCGCTTCAACAATAAAATAATAATAATTTCTTATGAAAATTTGACAATAATTTACAGGCACCTTTAACATAATGAGAGCTTTTACCTCCTAAAAGGAGGTCCTGCCTTTTCTTTATTTGATATGCTTCTTGTGACAAGAGGGGGTTTGGGAACTTGATGTTCCCCTTGTGGTTCACTTTCTTAGGTGATTCTTTTGGCTTCTTGGATGTGGGTCCTTCCATTTTGTTCCTTGTGTCCCCCCCCCACCCTTTTTTGGTGCTTTGGTTTATTTATGATTCGCAAAGTTTCATCATTTACAACATTTTTATTTCCTTTTCTTTTTTGCAAAATAAGGTGACATAACATTCCACCAAATTATAGGATAAAGAAACATTGTCAATTATTAATTACTTGTTTTGCAATGGTGCACTAGCCTGAAGCAAGGAGCTCCTGAGTTTCCATCAATTTTTGTACTTTTCTCTCCCTAATAATTTCTTTAAATTTTGACATTTCAAGGAAATAATTTCTTTAAAAAATTGATTATTTCAAAGAATACTTTAATTGTCACCAAACTTGAAAAGATACTACAACATTTACAAATTCTATGATTATGTGCATAACTTGATGGAGAAGAAATTTCTCCTTACCCAATAAGCTATTAGAAATGTTTCTGTAAATATGAATGTGAGGGCATGACCTGATCCCCCCTCAATATGAAGCATTTGGATAATATATGCAATAGGATAGGTGGCATTGAAGACCATCATGTCACTTGTCAATTTTCCATTGGAAAGAAAGGGTGGTAAATGTCACACACAATTTATAGGAATCATGCATATAGTTCCTTAATATTTTCTTTTTGCAAGATACAAAGAATATTCTATCTCAGATTCTTTCATTTATGAAAAGAAAATTTTCAAAAACTTGTGTTTCTTTTTTTGGAGGAAATGTTGTCATGTTTTGGCTATCTTCTTATTTTTGGGATAGTTTTTTTTCCACTTTCATACTAACATTTTTTTTTTGGCGAAAAATCACCAAAAGGCAACACATAAATGGGCCCTACGACATGCCTACTTAAAAATGTGGGCTCTAAATCTTGAAATTTTGCCTAAAGCGATGACCACCAAATGGCAGCACAACCTTGCTACCTTCAAACCCTAATTTGCCTTTTTTTCTTCCACAATTGTCACCCTTTCACCACTTGCATTGCCATCGCTAACGCGCTTTCGCCACACTAGTTACATGTTTTCTGTTTCCATTATGAGCACTAGTGATGCACTCATAACAAGAAATCACCAACACCACTTTTAAGAGTAATTTTTTTTTGGGTAATAAAATTTAGGCCATGATTAATACTAACTAGTGATTTTGTAGAATTTGAGGGCAATATTATTAATTATTTTGTAGAATTCAAAAGTACTATAGGAATTTCCATTACATCAATCTTCCTTTTATTGTCCATTTTGATTTTCCGATGATTCCAAAATCTATGAATTCTAATTTTTGAGAGCTTGTGGTTCACAATAGGAGAAATGGTGTATGAGCATTAGAGTCATGAAAGCTCAACGAGATTTCTAATGCATCAGCAATAATGGAATTTGAAATGGCTAGTTGCTAGAATCTAAAAAAGTTCAAAATCCAAATTCTAGAATTAAAACTTGGAGGTATTTCTTTCATTGCACATTGCACACTACTCATTAAATTTTGCAACTTACAAGCATTTGGACTTTGGGTTTGAAGGGTGAATTATTCTTCTATTGTTCAAACTTCAAATTTTTTTTCCAAATCGATCTTGAAATAAGGAAACCCTTGAAAATCATGATTTAGGGTTTGAAAATAAAGGGGTTTTTTTTTTTGGAATGGATCACGTTTTGAATTTCTAAATTGAACTTGGGGTTTTGCATTATAAGAAATTGATTTTAGGGTTTGGGAGCCAAGACCAGTGGTTTTCTGTTTTTTGATCCATATTCCAAAATCCAAAATTGCAAGGGTGGTGATTTAGGGTTCAAGCTTCAAAAGTCAAGGGTTTCTTTATCTTTTAAGTTTTTAATCTTGATATTAAAAAAGGGTTTGGGTTTTCCTTTTTTTTTATAATCAAGAACCAAACATTGCATTTGGAAATTAAGAGTTGGGAGTTCTTGATATTCAAAAAGGGTTTGAGTTTTTTTTAATTTTTTGATTTAAAACCAAGAATTACATTTGGGAGTCAAGAATTCTTGATATTCACAAAGGGTTTGAATTTTTTAATTTTAAAAATCCAAAACCAAGACATGTAAAGTTTTAAAATCGAGATTTTTTGATATTCATGTAGGGTTTAAGTTTTTTAAATTTTTTGATCCAGAATCCATAATTGCAATTAGAAATTGGGATTTCTTGATATGCATTCAGGGTTTAAGTTTATTTAATTTTTTGATCCAAAAGCTAGAATTGCATTTGGGAGTTAGTAAAGGATGATATTCACTTAGGGTTTAGGGTTTTTAAAATTTTTTGATCCATAACTCATAATTGCATTTGGGAATTAGTGATTATTTCTTTCTCTGCATGTGCACGCTAAATCATGGACAAGTCTTTTTGACATTCTCATGCATGTGATCTTGAACCCTTAATTGTTGCCAGGAAAACATATTGACCAATAAAAAAACCTGATCAAATACATAAATTTTCTACGAACCACTATTGGTTTTAACAAATGCTCTTGATACACCTAATGCCAACAAAGGGGGAAGGGAAAGTTATTGAAGTAACAAGTACACTCCCATTCACTTGCACATGAATATTTAGTAGACTCAAAGCAACACCAAATACCATGATGTGCAAACTTGGTAGAAGACTTAAGTGAAAGAAATGAAAGTTCATTGTGGAATATTAACATAAGTTACCATTAGATTCTAAGAAGCAACCATTTTGAATTTTTCCAAAACAAAATGTTTTATTCCCCAAAGTTTTATGTCTAGGCAAATGATCACATTTGAAAACCAAAGAAAATTGGATAACTCTCTTCAACAAGTAATCACTAATACATTAACCTAAGCTCTACTTTAAGTAAAAAGACAACATATGAAATATTCTTCACAATAGTGACTATTTTTGAAGGTATAAAAAATGGATCAACTTATAACATGGTTAGTTGGACATTAGTGTTAATTATAATTAGTAAACGCATCTATTTGCTTAAAAGCAATGTAGTTTAAAACGACACATTAAGTTACTAGTAGTAATCACATAGTTAAAATTACATGGCGATAGTGGATGACAATGGAACATACACACGTAATATTTATGATACTACAACACCATTTTAGTGCCTTTGGACTTATGGATATATACCTCCTATATTTTTCAATTTTTGAGCAATTCTTACAAATTATTGATGCATACTTTAAATTGTTCTCCTACATGGTATTAGGTTGAGCATTCAAGATAAGTTTTTTGTGTGCAATAGTCTTTTTTTCGTTTTTCATTTAAGGTAAGTAATCAACGATTGAGTTTTAAAAAATAAAAATAGAAGTTCTAAGTCATTATGCTAAGTAGCAAATGATTAAAGATCAATTTATCTTTCAATATGAATCAAGAAAGGCATAATAATGATTGAATCGAGTAAATCAAAAGGTCCTACAAACTATGCCATCTAGAAGACCAAGGTGAAGACAATTCTTCTGAAGGAAGAATCTAGTAAATTAGAAGGTCCTACAAACTATGCCATCTAGAAAACCAAGGTGAAAATGATTCTTCTTAGGGAAGATTTGTGAGACTTAGTTGATCTTGAAGGAGAAAATGATGTTGAAAAAGGATGAAATGAGGTGTTTGATTTGAAGAATTAGCCAAGATCGGGTGTAGAGAGTTCAGTAGTGGCAACAACACATCATAAGAGGAAGTACAAGGCATTGTTTATCCTCATTATAATGGTGAAAGAAAAATTGATATCTTACATGGTGGAAGCAAATGACCCACAAGAATGTTGGATCATGTTGCAAGATTTATACGCAAATAAGAATGCTACATCAATAATGTATCTATAAGGGAAACTACATGCCATCACTTTGGAGGAAAATAGTCCAATGTTAAAGTTGATCCACAAGATCAAGGAAGTAACAAATCAAATGGCAAGCTTGGGTAAACGCTTGCATGATATGCGAATAGTACAAGTGATGCCAAATGTGTGGCCAAGCTCACACAAAAGATTCATACAATCTATGATTAGTCAAAATGAAATTCCCTCGGTAACAAAGCTCACCAACAAGCTATTGTACGAAAAACAATGATTTCAAAATAGGAAGTTGAAGTTAACAATCAACATAACAACACATCTTGGGTTTTGTGATTGGTTTAAAAAATGATTATTAAATTTTTCAATTATGTTTATAACCACTTGGTCACAAAAATTACTATGTAGTTTCAAAGAACATCAAAATGTCACATGGCATCATGGTTTTGTGATTATGGTCAATATGACAACTTGTTCAATTTTTGGGTAAGTATATTATTATTTTTGAATTTATATTAATATATTTTAATGAATTAAAATTAAGAATTCAAAAATACCATTTATTTTTGCAACTAATAGCAATTAATAATGATTCAATTTCTAATGATGATGATGTAGCCTGCCATGTGTTAACCAAATGTTACAACTAGTACTCAACCTCATAATTCATGACACTAATTTCAATAAAAATTAAATTTATTAATTGGTTTAAAGTGTTTATAATGCCAAAACATGTCTTTTATGACTTATCCCATGCAACTATAATGTCCAACACGATTTTCAAATGACTAAAAAAATTTCTAACAATTAGTAGTCAACTTAATTATCATATTTTTTTCAATTTTATTTCATTAGTTAGTAAAGTTGCAATAACCATTCACCTTTGCAATTAATAATGACTCAATCTCCTATGATGATAACATGGCATGTTATATGCGAACAAGATGATGTGATCTTATTTGTCAACATCATGATTCATGTCGTTCATTTGATGAATTAATCTCATTTATTAGCTAATTGAGAATATTGTTGTCCTGCGATTAATAACGACTTAGTCTTCCATGTGGTAATGACATGGCATGCCATTTGGCAACAAGGTATCACAAATTTTTATGGCAATCCATGATTTTTCGTGACACTATACACTGGTAGAAAAATCTTCATTTATGATTATCGTTTGCAATTAAATTTTAATCATAAGCAACACTTGTGACTAAAAATCAACCTAATAACAAACGACAAGTTGCAAATTATACTATTTGTAAATGACATATGAAATATTTTTTCGTAGAATACAAATATGGCAATTTTATACATGTATTTAAATATGAGTTCCTATAACTAAACTAGCAACTACACTTGCAACTACAATGCACCCTAATATGTTCACATGTGGTAGCCTACAAATGAGGCACATGGCATCATATAGATTTTTTGAAATATTTTGCTAATCAAATATTTCTTTTTTTTCAACCATCTTATTAAAATAGTTAAATTGTGCCATGTGGCAACTTAAGATTGTCTATAAGCATTTAGGGTTAGTTGAAGGTTGGACCACTTATGATAAGCCATGTGGCACCTAGGTTAGACCTAGGTTAGGTCACCTAGCTTAATTAGGAGCTTAAAGTACCTAGTTTAGTTTCAAGCTAGGCCATGTGGCACCTAGGTTAAGCTTAAACCATTTAGCTATAGGTTTAACCTAGGTAGGTAGGTAGGTAGGTAGGTACTTAAGTCTAAATCTAAAACTTTTAGAAAATTCGATTTTATTTTTAGTTTATCCTTTTGGGTGGAACTTATGTGATTAGTTCCTTCCATATGGTAATTGAAAAAATTGAATGTATTTACTACATTAAACCAACCTATTTATATAGTTTGTAAATTTGAAAAAGAAACAAATAATATGGGATAAAATTTTAATTACAACCTAGTCACATAGTTGTAGCTTAGTTGCAACTATTCCCTAACACAAACTATTACATAGCCTAATACCATAAGTTCTTATTAAGTACATGTTTAGATAGTATTGATTTTAAGTACATATATAAATAGCCTTTAGATAATAATCTATTTTAAATACCTATTTAAATAGCCTCTAAATAATTAATTATAATTAAATATCCTATTAGGTAGCTAAAGGGTTTGTAGGTATATGGGCATAACCATGGTAAAATAGACAACTATATCTCCTTGACAAGTAGAAAAAAAATAACAAAAAAATTCATCATAAATCATTTGTATGTGAAATATTTTTACTTGAATGATCAAAGACAAGATAGTTCTTCCCTATTGTGCATTAACTTTTAAACTCCACATTGTAAAAATAGTTTGAAAGTAAAATTTTAAAAATACAAATAGATTTTGCAATCTACTTATTCATCTACTTTTTGCATTGTGGACTTTTGTAAAGTAAGTGGTAAGTAAGTTCTAACAAATAAAAAAATAGGATTTTTTTTTAATGGGGACCTTAAAAATATCATTATCTTTATATCCTTAGTATCAATATGTTTCAATGAATTAGATGTGTCAAGGATTCTCAAATCATAAATTTACCATGTAGTAAATGGGGATTTTTTGGCCTACTTTTGGAATTTACTTAATTACATTTATATGCATAACACAAGATAAAAATGGAGACACTTACTTTTTCTATATACTTTACCATGCTTTTGCCCATGTATATATGTAGATATTTAGTAAATAGCTAGGTAGGTAGGTAGGATGTAGGTACTTAGTAAACATGTAGCTATATACATATAGGTACATGTATGTACTATTAAATAGTCTATACATGTAGCTACTAGGTAACATACGTACCTTATGCATATAATGTGACTATTTTGGTTGCATGTGTAACTAAATGTATAAACAATGTTGTAAAAAATACAAAGACATCATGAAAAATCAACCTATTGAAAAGATGAAATAGGTCATAATCGCAACTAATTGAAAATAGAACCAAAATCCATCCAAATTTTTAAAATAGACTCTTAAGCAACCATTCATAGTTGTAGGCAACATTTAGCCACACATAGTCACACATGGAATGGTTACAAATGACAAGATTTTTATTAGTGATAAGTTTTTGTGTGTCTTGAATTTATGACACCAATATTTGTCATGGCATGCCATAAATTTGTGTGCCATGAAGTTTTTGAGGTCATGAATTCACATGCATGTGTATGTGTACTAAACAATCTATTATTAACTTGTAATTATGAATACAACATTAATAGTCATTTTGAAAAATGTGACATATAATTTTTTGACTTTTTTATTATTTAACACACTAACTTAGGTTAATATACCTATTAAGTTAACCTATGTATGTAGGCTACTTAGTAAAAACCTACTTTGTAATATAAGCTACCTTGTAAATTATTTAATTACACATAAGAAATTTATTACATATAGTATGTTTAAATGTACTTAAAATAGGTTACATTATTAATGGGTTAACCTAGGTAGGCTTACATAGGTTCCTAGATTTAGGTTTTTTGCCAAATACTTGGATAGCTTCATTACAAAATATCTTATCAAATTTATAATCACCTCAAGTTTGTGTAACTAAATGCGACTATGATGTAACTAGCTGCGACATAATTATCCTAGGTTAATTTTCTTTTAGCCTAAAAATGCTTAGGTTAACATAGGTTAGGTTAGCAAGTAGTATAAATTGATGAACTAGTTCATTTTAAATCAACCTAAGGAGGTCTAAATTTAAGCTAAGTTGGTAGGTAGGGTGGCCAAGGTTAATTCAAGCCTAAATTTTTTTAACTTTATAAGCTATTGTTAAATATAATTAGTAGAAAAAAATATGGTAGTGCAATGGATGAAGACTTGAACCCCACAGTGAAGGTGAGGGGTTCAAGTCCTCATTCTTACAACCTATGAAACCTAGGCCTCTTGGCTTAAATTAGGTCGCCTAATTTAGGCTTCTTGGGTTAGGAGTCCAATGTTTGTTTTTAATTTAAACCACCTAGCCTACATTAGGTAGCCTAGGTTGCCTAACATAGGTAGTTAGTTTAGCTAAGTTAAGCTAGGTTGACTTTTGGCTATGCAAAATAGGTTAAATTGCCTAGCTATATTAAGTTAAGTTGACTTGTGATTACACTAACTACATCGGTTAAACTAAGTTGACTAAATAAAACGACTAAGTTGAGATGGCATGCACTTTACATGTCATACCAAGGTTAATGATGAAATCGAATTTCATTGTTATAATTTTTTTAAAATCCTAGTCATTAAACCAATTTGGTTTTGCAACTGAACGTCCCCTATGATTAAATGGGTGAAATGACATGGGTTTAACAACTCATTAATCATTAATTGCATATGTCTTTCATAACTAATATGTAGTTGTAAAGGCTAGTTGTAAAACCCAAAATGTGTTGTTGTGCAATGACGCATTGTTTTTCAATTCATCTAAAGGTCGCAAAAAACATTTAAGTCATGGCAAAATTCATGGTGATCAATGACTTGAGGAGAGTCCAACTCAAAGAGGGCAATGAATATGCTCCATAGAAATGGTGTTGATAACATGTTTAAGCATCAATAGCCATTATGAGAAATCGTATCCATTGAAACCATAGTACCCTACAAGTAAAACTCAAAAAACAACTCATATACAATTATTTTGCAACTACTTCTTGGGTATTACAACTAATGTGCAACTATCCCCTTAGAAATACAATGTATTAATAAATTGCCACATCATAAAATAAATTAGTTGTATTATAGTTACAAGTAAGTTGAAAATGGGTCTTCTATATGATAATTTATACACATCATACATCCATATGTAATAAACCATATTTGATTTTTTCAGGAATTGCATTGTAATTGCATGTGACAAGTATTTTAGAACTATTATAAATGTGCTACTAAAATAACAATTATGTTGTAACTAGGTACAATGTACATACATGCGATTATGCCACGTGTTCACATTTCCACCGCCCATTATGAAATACATTTGCAATTAGTTTTTTATTATGATTCCCATTGATATAATTAGCCCAAGCACTAATACACCACTACTAAAATACTATTATTCAACTATGTTTTGACTATAATACAATTATTTATAACTTAATAAATATACATATTCATTAATTATTTATATCTTCATCATATATGTTTCATTTTGAGTGATTTAAAATGTTATGGGAGTGTTACTTCAAGATTTAAAAGTCATCTTTGAAATGTAAAGGAAAAGGAGTAATGAAAAAATAACAAGAAGAAAAATAAATTTTCCAACTTACAAATCTTTTTTTTTTCTCTATTTGAACCCCTCCTACTTTCAAACCTCACTTTATTATTATTTATTTATTTTCAATGATTTAAAGTGCTATAAAAGCACCTCTTGAAGTTCCACAAATCATTTTTGAACTTTATTGGAAATAGAATAACAGAGAAGGATTTTTTTAGGTGGTTAGGAATCAGCCTTTGTAACATTCAGTGGTTTTTTTTTTTGAGTTTTTGACCCCCTCTACTTTGGGGAGCCATAATTTTCTCAATTTTATTCCATTTTTTACAATTTTTAATGCCCTAGAAGCACCAATAGGAGGGGTTCAAGTTTTGTTTAGACATTAAAAATAATGGAGCCCTCCCCTTAGATCTGGCTTGCTCTGAGCACTTAAGTGTATAAGTTGCAACTAAACAATAATCAAAAAATCGAAAAAATAAATTCTAACTAAAAGATTTAACCCACATATTTTATTTTTGAATCCCATGTTATAAATTATATAAAAAAGGTTTATTATCTCATATTTTCACATTAAAATACAAGTGTCATTTTGGGATGAGCTCAAAAAAGTTTAACCCAAAGGCAAAAAAAAAGAATTAAAACAAAAATTCATGTTTATTCTTCTATTCTTTTACTTACCTATGTAGGTAAATAGGTAGGTCCTAAGTAAATACACAGGTATGTAGGTCTTAAAACTTACCAACCTATCTACCTATGGTTATGTATGACCTACCTAACTACTAAAATTTATTTATTTATTTATTTATTCCAAAATATAATTAATATGCCATGTGGCAATTTTTTTATTGTGCCATGTGTCATAATTTGGGACCATCATTAATAATCATAATGAACAATGGAGATCAATATTTTGAAAAAAAAATTATGTCAAAAAAGTTCATAGTGCCACATGTCAAATTTTAATAAATAGATGACAATCAATGACATTAACATGACATCATGGGTGCAATTATAATGGAATTACATATTAGTTGAAAATGAGTTGTTTTGATAAAATTGCAATTGAATTGCAATGAGTTACATCGTATATACAATGAATTGTAGCTTTGCAACTCATGCAATTTGTCCATTAACACTCCCAACATATAAATACAGTGAATTGCAAGTGTCATGTACAACTCAAAAATTGAGTTGCAAGGCCAATTACAAAACACACTTTTTTTTTCATAATGAAACAACACCATGGCACCCTAGTGTCTACAACAAATGTCACTCCCCTAGGCATTGAGCACGTGAGTGACCTTATTACTCAAACAATAAGATTACTTTCAATGTCAATGCCATGTTTGAAAAGGAAGAAAAAAAAGGAGCTTAAAAAAATGAAAAACCACCAAATTTTTAGGAATTTAAAGTGGCAATGTTCACTACAAATTTGAAAGTCAAAGATACAAATCGGTATTTTGACTCTGGGGCAACTATTCATGTAACTAGTAATGCCAATAAGTTCACTCGCGTGAAGGAAATGTTAGATGGAAAGAGTGTAAAATCTATTGTTGGTCATAAGCACTTGGTGCATGGTAAAGGCCGTAATATAATTTCACACAATGGTGCAATAAAGACAATGAATAATGTTATTTACGTGCTTAGAGTAAGCAAAAATCTTTTGTTTGTAGGAGCAATAACAAACATGGGCTACATGGTTATGTTTGGTATTACCAAATGTTGGATCATTTCCACAAAATCTCTGCACAAGTTGATTGTTAATGGTAGAAGAGATCCAACAAATGGTTTGTACAAACTAACAATGGAAGTCATCCTAAACACACCCACAGGCAAGATTGATGCACTTTTGTTCACCACAGGTGGAAAAGATATAGATCTTTGGCACCAAAGGATGAGACACATTGGATTCTAAGGATTCTATGAAATTTCCCAAGAAGGTTCTTCTATTAAAATGCCATACATCCCTGTGAGTGTAGAATCTTGTGATGACTATGCATTTGGCAAACATCACAAGGGTGTTGTTCCAAAATTTAGCATTACAAGGGCTTTGGACATCAATGAACTCATACTTGTAGATGTGTGTGGACCATTCAAAGATGCATTAATTGGAGATTCAAAGTATTTCTTGACCTTTACAATGATTTTTCTAAAAAAACATGGATTTATTTCATGGATAAAAAATCTAACACTTATGAAAAGTTCACAGTTTTGAAAAAAGTTGATTGAAAATGAAACAGGGAAGCCAATCAAAATTTTATGAATTGATCGTGGAAGATAATTCTTGTCCAAAGAATTCAGCTTGTTTTATGAGAATAATGAAATCAAGCGATAACTAACACTGGTAAATCCACTACACCAAAATGGAGTCACAGAGAAAAGGAATCGCACCATTTTAGATCTTGCAAGGAGCATGGCAATAGAAACATAATTAAACCTCCATTCTTATGGACAAAGGTGATCAATATAACTACATATGTCATCAACCGCAGTCCATCCAAATCAATAGGAAGAATGAGTCCAAAGCATGTTTACACAAAGGTTCCTCCTAGACTTGGACACCTAAAGGTATTCAGATGTCTTGCCTACATTCATGTTCCAAAGGTAGGAATGAATAAGCTTGAACCAAGAGCCATCAACGGCATTTTTATTGGGTACGATGATGTGTCAAAAGCATATCATATCTATAACCTGCAAATGAAAAAGATTTGCATAACAAAAGATGTGATTGTTATGAAAATGTTGTTGGAGTTTTGGACTCCAAAAGGATGACACATTTCATAATCGTGAACAACAACATGATATTGCTTGATTTATTTGTTGTAGAAGACAAACTTACTATTAAACAAGGAATAGAAAGAACGATGGATCACGAATTGACTACAAGTCGACTCTTGGAAAAAGTAACTCCTAGAAGAGATGGATCCCCAAATGAGATGGCCTTTGAAGGTGGATTGTTTGAAATAGATAACAACCAATTGCTAGGATATTTTAAAAAACAAAAAACTAGCTAGGGTGTCTTTTTTACCATTTAGGGCTCCATCTTAGAGATTCGGGAGTGTTCCCATTCATACAAAAAACTACATTTATTCATTGGAAACAACTCCACATGAGCCACAAAGTTACGAGGAAGCATGTGCTTATCTTAGGTGGAGAGTTGCAATGAAACAAAAGTATGATTTAATCATCAAGAATGGCACATGGGAGTTCAAAGACTTGTCATTCAGAAAAAATATTGTGTCAAACAAATGGGTGTTCAAGAAAAAGTTAGCAATAGATGGGACTATAAAAAAACTAAAAGAACAATTGGTTGCAAGGGGTTTTGAACAAGCACAAGGCATTGAATTATAGGAAACATCCGCTCCAATTGTCAAATGGGTAATCGTTAGGATTATGATAGCAATGGCATTTAGGAGAGGATGAGCCATCAAACAATTATATGTTCGATCAACTTTTCTTAACAGAAATCTAATCGAGAAAGTTTACATGAAGCAACCGAAAGGTTTTGAGGTGAAAGGGGCATAAAAACATGTTTGTTTATTGAGAATAACATTATACAAACTTAAACAAGCTCCACACACTTGGTATTTAAAAATAGATTCAATTTTTGGGGAACAGGGTTTCATTTGTAATGGTTTAGATTATAATTTGCATTATAACATCACCAATGGACACTATGTGATTCTCATATTATATGTAGATGACATACTTTTGATTAGTGATAATCATGAAAAGATTATGAAGTTGGAAATGGAGCTAGAACAAGGTTTTGCAATAACAAGCTTAGGGATAACACGTTTGTACATAGGAATAAAGTTTCTATATTTTGAAGAATAATGCTCACCCAACAGATATATGTAGAAACCATTCTAGGTCATTTTGGCATGGTAGAATGTCACCCAATGACAACCTTGATGGAAAAAGGGATCAAACTACAATCAAACATGGAAACAAAGGAGACGGATGAAGTGGAATCTAGTCAAGAAGTCCAATATACTACATTTGAACACAACCAAATCTAGCATTTTCTATCGGCTACACAAGCATGTTTATGTTGAAACCACAAGATTTGCACACTCAGGTAGCAAAGAAGATTTTGTGATATATCCAAGGGACAAAGGATTACATGAAATATTTTTTCAAAAACATGGAATGCACAAGTGCATTTTTTTGCAAATGTAGATTGGATTCATGACTTGGATAAGTGGAAATCCACCACTAGATTGTTATTCAAATTCCATGGATGTCCAATACTTTGGAGTAGCAAGCTACAACTAACAATAACACTCTCAACAATGGAAGCCAAATATCAAGCACTTACGGATGCTACAAAGCAAGTCATTTGGCTATGGGCACTACTTCAAGAATTCAAAGTTGATACTCAAAGACCCATGGTGATTCTATGTGATAATCAAAGTGTAGTAAAACTAGTGAAAAATCTAATTTTCAATGCAAGAACAAAACACATTGAATTAGAACATTTTATTTGAAAGAAAGTTGAACATGGAGTGATTGGAATAAAATATGTACATACACATGATCATGAAGTTAATCTATTTACAAAACCATTTGGTAGACAAATATTTGAAGACTTGAAAAATTGTATTGGAATTACAAGTTTTTTCTAAAGTAGGAAAAATGCCTTTATGAATGAACTTGTTAGATGAGAGGGAGTCTAGGTGTTAATTATAACTAGTAAACACATATGTTTGCTTAGAAGCGATATAGTTTAAAATGGTACCCTAAGTTACTAGCAATAATCACATAGTTAAAATTAAGCGATGACAATGAATGATAGTGGAGCATACACATGTACTTATTTACGATACTACAACACCTTTCTAGTGCCTTAAGACTTATGTATATATACCTCCTATATTTCTCCAAAATTTTATCAAGTTTTACGCATTATTGATGCATACTTTAAATTATCCTCCTACAATTAGATGTGTAAATAATGTTCGGTGAATGCACGATATAGTGACTCAATATCGACAAAAATTACACTCCCTATAAGCTCATATAAGATTCTTTAAAATGATTCAAATGAACATGGTTGTTACTTTTTTAAATGTTAATATTTTAATTTTTGAATAATACATGTTCAATCACCCACAAACCTTCCCAAATCTATGTGAAAACTTATATTTAATGTAGTTGATGTCATTTTTTAATTTGGCAATTTTAAAAAGAAAACCACAAAGTCCATATGAATAATGCCACATGTAAAGCTTTCAAAAAATATGCTTTTGGGACAAAGAAATTGAAAAACAAACAAAAATTGTAACTCATATAAACTTATGAAAATATGGTCAAATTTTAACCATTAAAAAGATCCTAACTATTAAATAATTAAGGTTTTCAAAAAACAAATTCCTCATATGAGTTATAATCTTATAATACATTATATATTGAATCTCAATATCAAATTTGGAATGTAAATCAATATAAATGTTTTCATTTTTTGATGTTCTAGACAAACAACCAGTCCATATTTTTTGACTTCAAAAGTCTATTATACTAATAAAATGAAATTTTTATCAATAAATAACCACATACTTCTCTTCATAATGAAATGATTAGTTTAGGTCCAAGTCTCAATTAGTAGATCTAAGGATGTATTAATCACCATATGCATTTGAATAAAGGGTACCCAAGGGAAAAACATCGTTTTGTCACAAAAGTGAGCCACCATAACTTGCATCCACCTTGTTGTTGCCTCTATTTGCAGAATTTGTAGCTTGTGTTTTGAGGTTAAAATGTACCACACCTTGGAATTGCTACAAATTATTTCTTGGCCAAAGACATGGAGTATGCCAAATCTTGGAATATGTTTTCAGTAATATGTCCGTCACATTCATGCAAAAATAGGTTACAAGTTTGATCCATGTTTTTATATACCTTCAAACATAATCACTATTGTGAAAAATATCTCATATGTTGTCCTTTTAGAAACATACTTTTGGAGTATGCAATGGTAGAATAAGAACAGGTAAAGTAAATGTAAATAATGTTATTACCTCTATCTACTAGTCTACAACTTGCGTTTCAATGTTGAAATATACTACATATTTTACACCTTGGAACATGCTGAAAATTGTCTCATATCCAAATCCTTGACTCTACTTAAATAGTTTGTCCATCACATTCATGTAACACACCCAAAAAGATGAGCACCAAATTGGGACACCTCTATAACAAGATGTGCAAGACAACAAAAATTTTATTTTGAATTTAATCAATTACAAGCTTGTTTACATTGTACATCATTTACATTATATTCCACATTCTGACTTCTATGAAAGGTACAATGACTAATTTAAATTATTTATTTATATATAAACCATTTAAAACAAGGATAAGGTTTTACCAAACCCACACACTTGTGCCAACATTATTTGCAAAGCTAATAAAAGTGGAGTGCCATCCAAAAGCACGTACTAAGCTTGTGTCAATTTCCCTATTGTAGCAATTGAGTTCATCTTTCATTAGTTGAAGATGAACCTTCATCCTCCAAAACAAACTTGAAGGTTGTTATTTTGTTGTGTCAATTCATGCTATGGCTCCATGTTGATGAAGTTTTCAACATAGAGCCAAAGCATCAAGTGGCACAAAAGATACATACAACTTGTATTTTATTTGTATGGTGAACATAACAAGAGTTCTTATATGTGTTTTTTTTATACCTTTTGCACTCTTACCACAAGGGGTGCAACTATCCACATGAAAACTTTAAACCATTGTCCCTTAAGTGGGCCCCTATGCAACAAGTGCCCAAGTGGGCCAACGCCCGAGAAAAACAATAAAAATAAATATTTACAAGCACTTAAAGCACTAACATTTTTTTTCCTTCCTATTTTCAAGGTGCTCCCCAAGTTGAATCTATCATGTTTGATTTACTAACTTACCTAAGACTTACCTTTGTTTTACTAGATCTTCCAAAATTGAAAAGGCCCCATATAGTTTGTACTAGACCTTTTGAATTTTGGAAGATCCAATTTTATGATTAATGATCACTTTGAAAAACAAGAAAAAAATACCATTACTTTACGCATGGGAAGGTCTTGCTATGGGAGCCTTCCAGATTTTCAACCTCTTTTAACCTACCAAGGATCTCAAATCTAGAAAGCCCCCATAACAAGACCTTCTCCTATACAAAAAAAAACAAACTATTAGGGGTTAAAAACAAAATATTGACATCCGAAAAACAAATTATTAGGAGGTAAAAACAAAATATTGACATCCGGTGTGGGGCAAGTTGTCAGTTTCAATTATAGCTTTTGTGCATAGTGTTGTGAGATTAATGGGGATCTTTTTGAAATAGCTATGAATTTGACATCTAAGGCCCCCTTTACAGTAGGAGTCATGGTTTTAAAAACTAGGGGCCAACTTTGAGCATTTTTGGCTTGTTATTTGGCCTTAAGTTACTAATAAATGTTGTCAAGATATCAATAAATGCACGAACATTGTGCCCCAAGGGTTGCAAATTGGCTTCCCAAATTTGATGGTATCATTTTTTTAACCTTGGGGCCAATATAAGGCCATAAAGTTTAGCATTTATTAGTAACTTGGGGTAGATTGAAAATATTTTTTCTATTTCAGCCTTGATTTTTAGTGTAAAGCCTTTGGGGGTTGATTTCAACTTTTGCACCAATAGGAATGTTTGATTTGAATTGAACATTGGCCTTGACTCCTTATGTAAAGTGGGTTTAATATATGTGTGATGAACCTTCATTCTAGTTTGGTGCAACTTAAAAGTATGTATTAGATATGGATTAATGTTGAGAAGAAGTAGTGAAATAAATTTAGATCTTTAGCTCCTAGAATTTGTGTACACACACATGTAAAGAGCTAGAGGAATTCAACAAATTTGTTTCCTTTGGGTCTTTAAGCATCTACTTGATCTCAACACTTGCTTTTATGGGTCAATATCTACCTAAAATACTAAAAAAAAAGGGGAAAAAAAGAAAAATGGAAAATAGGCTCTAATGAAACAAACAAACATTTGGACTTGAAATCAATGTTTGTGAAATTCCTACTTACGTGATGATATATTTGAACAAGATTCAGGGAATTTTGCAAAGGGATACACCAAGAGGGACTTAAGGAATTAGTTAAGCATTTTTTAAAAGTTGGGGGATACCTAAGGATTATTTAACTACGGGCCTATTTGGGCCTACTTAACAATAGACCTATTAAGGCCACTTGATGAAATCCTAGGTTTTTGAATTTAAAATAAATAGCAACAAAGAGTGAACATTTCCCTACTCCAATATTAAGTGACAAATAATCACAAAAAGTTTATGAAACTAATAATATAAATAGACCAATAGTACAAATAGATCACAAGTTTTAATCTTGCAAAACTTTCAAAGTTGCAAAACAAAACATATTATTTTAAAATAATTCACAATGCACACACAAGTGGAAAAGATGATTTCAAAAATAGTCTTTCAAATCTCCAACATTAAAATCATAAAATTATAACAAATGATGATACATTTCAACTAGGATAGTTCAACTGATCCCATCATCGATCGCCTACCTATGATTGAACGCTTATTTATATTTTAATTGTATGTGCTTCATTTTGAATGATTTAAAATGTTATGGGAGCACTATCTCAATCTCTAGAAATCATCTTTGAATTGCAAAGGAAAAGGAATAATGAAAAAATAACAAGAAGAAAAATAAAATTTTCAAGTTACAAAACACGTTTATTTCCTCTTTCTTCTCTTTGTACCCCTCCTACTTTCAAACCTCATAACTTTCTTATTTCTTATTTGTTTAAAATGATTTAAAGTGTTATAGGAGCGCCCCTTAAAGTTTTACAAATCATTTTTGAATTTTGATAGTAATAGACCAACACACAATGAATTTTTTGGGTGTTCAAAAATTGACTTTGTAGTGTTTGATGGTTTGTTTTTTTGAGTTCTTGACCCCTTTATTTTCAGGGGTTGTAATTTTATCATTTCTAATTCATTTTTTATGATTATTAATGTGTCAAATGTGTTAAGAGGAAAAGTTCAAATTTTGATTGGATATTGAAAACAATGGAGCCTTCCCTTTATATTTAGCCTACCCTAAGTGGTTAAGTGTTCAGTCACTGGCTAGTCTACCCTACCCAAATTCCCCATAGAAAACTTTTTAAATGGTCAAAAATAATGGAAATCCTTGAAAGTTAGAAAAATCCCCCCAAAAAATCTGAAATTAACAAATAAGCTTTATTTATAAGTCTAAACTAAAATCAACCTAACTAGTTAATTTTTTGGTTGTAAAAATAACCTAAATTTTTTTATAACAAAATTTCGATAATAGTTTCTAATGATGAATCCCAGTATTAATTTTGGGTAGTGATTTTCGATAGTAGATTTTTGGTAGTGGTTTTTGGTAATAGATTTTCAATAATGGTTTTCGATAACAATTTTCGATAGTGATTTCTAGTAGTCGTTTCCAATAGCCAAAATTGATATTAATTTTTTTTTTTAATCTTAAAAAAAATTACACCTTTAAAAAACCCTAAGAATTTATCTAGGTTTGATGGGATACCTAAAGATTATTTTAAAAATTATGTAAGACCAACCTTGAAAATTAAAAAGGACACCTAAAGGTTAAATGATACTCAAAAATCACTTGAAACGTTCCATTAAGCTTATTTAAGGGGTTACAAGGGTATCAAAACCTTACATAAGGAAGTAATATAAGGTTTATATAGATGGCTACCTAGGGAACCACCTAAGGCCTTAAGTAGCTTATGGGATACCTAAAAGCTATGTGGGCAATTACCTATAATCTATTTAGGGAAGAGTTAGTTAAGGAGACACCTGGTGACCTATTCAATGAATCATGGGATACCTTAAGATTACTTAAAGAGCTACATAAAGCCTACTTGTGGGGTTGGTTAGGTTAGGCAATATCTAGGGGTTACTAGAGGCTATCTAGAATTAATTCAAACAAAAAAGGAATTATATAAGGCCATGCACACAATTGCATATTCTGATTCATAATTCTTTTGTACACCTTACCAAACTCCTTTAGTAATTGTTAGGTATCCCCTTAGGTAGGCCGTTAGGTATTCCCTAAATTAAAAAGGTCCTAGCTTGTAATTTTTAAATTAAGTCCTATGTAACCTCCTTAATAAGCCTTATATACCCCTTGACCAATGTAAACCTTTAAGCAATCTTTGAATATCCCCCTAAATAGTTTACAAATAGCCCAAGTTATGTAACCCCATAAGAAACTCCCAAGACATCCACTAACTTAAAAGGTCCATACGTAGTTTCCTAAATAGCCCCCCAGTAACCCCTAAATAATCTCCCAAAAGCTCCCCTAGGAACCCCATAAGTACCCCTTAGATATCCACTAAGTAACCCCCAAAATAGCCCCTTAATAATATTTTATAAAACTCTTAAATGGTCCCTAAATAACCCCTTACAATAGCCCATTATGTAATTAAGAATCAGCCCCTAGGTATCCCTTGATTTCAAAAGTTCCTAGGTAGCCACTAAATAGCAAACACCTTAAAATATAGCTCCCTAGATAACCCCTAAATAGCCATGGGTATGTAAGTATGTAACCTCTATGTAGGTACGTAGGGAGCCCATGGCTAGGTCGGTCGGTAGCCCATAGGCACCTTGGTAGGTAGGCTTAACATACTTACCACCTCACCATTAGGCAACCCTCTAATCATGTTTTGACATAGTGATCACAATTTTGGAAATTAAACTAAATAAATTATCTTTTAAAAATATTACATATTTATTATATTACTTCTATTTATACATAATGTCGGAATAATGTAGAACATTTTATGTCATGAAATAACATCTTCAATTGTTTTAAATTTTTAATAATATTATCATTAATAGCTATGCTTATGAAATTTTATTTTTTTTTCCCCATAAAGTTGGTTGTCAACATATGTTATTAGTGTGTAAAATATATTGACAAATTTTCTTTTGTATAACACAAAATTTAGAATTAAAAGAGATTAGCTCTCCAAATGTTCTTCCTAGACTATTCTTTTTACTTTCTTTTTTAACCCAATATTGAACCCTCAAGCTAACGAATCAATAGTTTTTGGGGTTTGATGGCAGAATTTGAATTTTACAATTCATGAATAGATAGTCAGAAGAAAGAGAGCTTTGGCGTTGCAACGAGGACAATGGCTGACGCACTCCCAAGTCCCTAGTTAGCCCCAAGTTGGGGCTAAGTCACTCAAGTTGCGGAATTTCTGGGACTCGGGGAACGCTCCCAGCTTCTAGCACTAAAGGGGGTGAGAGGGGCGTGCTAAAAGCTCCGGGATTAGACTAGGAAGAGGGACAAGCTTACTCAATTATTTGGTCCTGCATCCAAATCCAGCCAACAAGTTGGTTAGAACTCATTCTGCACACTTTCAGTGTTGGGACAAACCACGGGCGACCTTGGATTCGCTTGACTCACTACGGCCCGGACTTGGGGGAAGCCACCACCTTCCCCCATATAGTATTTTCTACAGCTCTCCGCCGCACTTGCATCCAAATGGCTCTTTTTCTCAGGACTCCCAAAGTGAAATCCCGAAATTGTCCCGGTTTGGACTCCCGGGACTTTGAGCGTTCATAACTTCTCACCCCGAACTTGGATCGGGACGAGGTCTGAACCAAAGAGAGGTTTCCTCAAGAGCTTTCCAATAGTGTGTCGCACTTCACCTGCACGCACCGGAATCAGGTCGATTCCCGACTTTTAATGGTCGGGAGTCAAACTGCCAGTTTGACTCTTGGCCCTTTTTTCGACCATAACTTGTGCTACAAATGTCCAAATGGGCTCATGTGAGGCCATTTTAGACATCTACACTTCAAGACCTTTCCAACGGTATAAATAACGTGTCCATGCAAGGTGTTTTGACCCCTGCAATTGTGCTTTAAATTTTTGGGAGTCCCGAAGGACTCCCAAGTCCCATTTTCGGGAGTGTGAGTGGCGACCTCACAACTCCCTCAAAGTGGGGTTGCAACAATGGCGATGGTGGGCCCAACCTCAGCAGTAGCGACATTGTAGGAAGTTTGATTTTCTCTGAGTTTGGTAGCGACAACGGGATGCAACACATCGCACGCATGAGAGAAGTCTTGTAAGACCAACCCACAACCACAACGAGAAGCAGCAACACCTGCAACAACAACATCTTCTTCCTCGCTCTTTGTTTACCATTGCCACGTTGCTAGTGGCCCCCAACGCTCATTCAACGATAGGTTTGCATCTGAAGATTTTAAGCTTTTAAAGTTTTTTTTGGAAGATTTTAAGGTTTTATACTTTTGATAATTTCAAGTTTTTACGGTTTCAATATTTGTAGCATTCCAAAGATTTTAAAGTGTTATAAATTTTTGGGTACTAAACTTTTACGGTTTCCAAAATAATAATATTTGAAGATTTTAGGCCTTTAAAGCCCAAAGGAATTCAAGGTCTTTAAGGTTTAGGGCTTCAAATTCTACTACTTTTGAAGATTTCTGAAGTCTTAAGAATTTGAAATTTCAAGATTTTCAAGTTTTATAAGCAGGCAACATGTGATTTTAAAGGCTTCAAAGTTTCAAATTTTATAATGATAACAGATTTTGGGGTTTTCAAAATAAACTAAAAATTTCAATGTTTTAGTGTTTTGAAAGACATTGATTTAGGGTTTAAGATTTGAAAAACTCCACAATGGCGCTCATTGCCACACCGTTGTTATGTCCTTTCATTATAGCATCGGACATTTTCACGCTGAAGAAAGACACTACCAAGACGCACTGCAACAACGTTAGGCTCAACATCCTAGACAATGCACCCATGGTGGTCTACCAGACAGCCCTGGCCGGGCACTAAGTATCATGGGCCTCAAGACCGACAGCTCACCCATTAACACGCAGCTGCCCAAGATGGAGGCGGTCATCGAGAACATTACATCTCTCACGGCCGTTGGTAACCTTGTAGTCAACCAGCTAATGGAGCGCAAGGCGGCCGTGGCTATCACAACCAAGGCTACATCTACAAAGGAACCCAAGTGGACCATGGTGATGGCCAAGAATGTGTGCCAGGTGGTCAACCAAGCTGTGGAGACCCTGGCCGATGCACCCAAACAAGAGGAACGCAAGTTCAACCTACGCCTCACAGGCTTCGAGGCCAAGGAAGGTGAGACTAGGAAGGAGTTGGTGCAACAACTCAACACATAGTTGTTGCAAGGCCAAATGAGGCTACATGCCAAGGTTGTCGCCGCCACGCGACAACAGCTTGCGACTGCGCGGGCCTCCACCTTAGCGGCAAGCGCGCGCCTTGACGTGGTGCTGCTCAAGTTCGCAACGAGCGAAGATCGTCAAGCTGCGCTACGAGGGCGCATGGGCTTAGCAAGGACCAAGTTGGGCCTAGACGAAGACTTCATGCCCACATAGCAAGCGCGCAAGTTAAAGCTATGGCCATTGTTCAAGGAGGCCAAGGCGACAAGCAAACGCGCCTTCTAGCGCATAGCCGAGCTGTTCGTCGACAACATTCAGATTTGCCCATCCTCCCAAGGGCACGGGGACCAAAGAGACCTATGCGTAGTATTATGGAACATGCACAGGGGTGGTGTAAATAAACTAAAAACAGGGGTGCAAATACTAGAATTGTTTCAAGGCGTTGACCTTGTTTTATTAACCGAAACTTGGCACTTCCCAAGCCAATATTTGCCACATTGAAAGGTGTGACTCACTTGCGGTAACGCACACTATGTAACTAGGAAAAAAAAATGATAAAACATAGTCGGGGGGTTGTTGCTTACATTTGTAGCCACCTTAACCCAAACCTGTCACAGTGGAGAGAAGGAAGCCATGATTCTTATCTATGGATACAGGTCAGCAAAGGTGTGACCCTTAACCTATTTGTCTGTGTGGTGTACAGTGCCCCTATTGGCTCCAAACATGAGAGCGAATCCTTGTTCCAAAACTAACCAACAAATATTGCTGAAGTTCAAACTCTATGGAGCATAATATTATTGGGAGGGGATTTTAATACATGTACTACAACGCTACCAAATACCATTGACACTAACGACCTTTGTGAATTGTTACAAGTGCTTGAACTCGTTGAGACTAAACAACCAAGTGTTGTGGCTAAGCAATAGAACCGCAATGCTAGTGTTGGCAGCTAAGGTCGTGAGCTCTTGGACCTATGTTGTGATGCTAGGTTGTTCATCTTCAATGGTCGGACACCTAGTAACGAATCAGGGGAGTTGGTAAATGGGGGGGCGCAAGAATGTCGATTATATTGTTGGCTCACCTATAGTTTGGCTGCTACACACCTTGAGGTGATAATAGATGACACCCGCTACTGCGCAATGGGGGGAGATTCTGACCACAGGCCGTTGTGCCTACTGTTGAGCATCGATTGCAGCTTTGTTGAACCACAACATATGATTGTAACCAAAAAACTTTTGCCTAAGTTCAAATATGATAAATCGAAAGCTGAAGAGTATCAGCTTACCCTAACAACGAGTCTTGGAAACTTGTGGGTTGTTGATTCGATTGGGCATCTAGGGGCAGACGGGTTAGTTGACCTATTGCAACAATGTGTGGGTGTTACAACAAAATCTACTTTTGGCAACAAACCTTTGGGAAGAAGCTACAGAAAAAAACACTACCATAAACCCTAGTTTGACATTTATTATCGTACAACAAAACGTGAGCTGAGGCTCTAGTTAAAAGCCAACCCCGATTCACATGCCACTAAACATCAAGAAAATAAACTTAAAATTTTATTAAAAAGGAAAAGAATTTTCTGGGAAACTGTAAGAGGTCA
>Ga0209611_10001267_pt1 | contig 42485 bp, 39 predicted proteins | sample S1TSphgellanicum_3_FD_187693 | JGI IMG/M metagenome (GOLD analysis project Ga0209611, IMG submission 187693) | Host-associated microbial communities from peat moss isolated from Minnesota, USA - S1T2_Fc - Sphagnum magellanicum MG (SPAdes) (version 2) | ecosystem: Host-associated > Plants > Peat... | reverse complement strand
CAACATGTTGAATCATGAAGCTTGGTTTGGAGATTTAGTGGTGTAATGTGAGAGAGAAGGACAGGGAAGGTGTTGTAGTTGGGTGATCATGTTAGCTGAATATGTTTCCCTGTTTTGATATGGGACACGGCTAACTTGTTTGTCTGCTTGGTAAGGATGGCTCAATCTGGTACACATAATAATAGCTGTGGATCCTTGAAGTTGCAGATAAACCACAAGTTAGGGTTTGCATGCATCATGTCTGTGCAGTTTGTTTTCTTTTTAAAAAAATTTCTTGCATGAAAATTGGACTTGATCCTTGCTTGAGTATTACGTGTTTTTTTTTGTGTAGAGCATTCTTCCGAACAGTTTGTGAAGAAATTGGGTTCTTTGTGAGTGTTGTTTTGATTTATTCTTGCTGGGATTTGGCTTTGCTTTTTGTGAAGGCACACTGGAACAACAACAATGGCAGCAGCCGCCATTGTAGTAGGAGATTCAGTGGTTTTGCCATGTGGAGTTTCAGGGTCAAATTGCCGAGTTCCAAGGAGCAGGAAGAGTTCAGGTCAAAAGATGTTCTCCGCATTAGGTGGGCAGCAGCGACTGACTGATACCCCTTTCTTCAACGGCAGCTTTCAGATACTGAGAAATGGCAGCAGGCTCTGCAAGGCAACACCATTTAGAATTTCAGGTCCTATTTTGGTTGTGTGCGAAAAAGTTGTCGGCATTGACCTTGGTATGTGATCTGATGTTGATCTCTCCTCCTTAATCCTGCAGGCAGATTCTCTTAATCCACCATTTGTGACAGTTTTGCCCACAAACACTCTACTGTGATTCTGGACTCCATTCTTCAAGCAGGGTTTAAGGTTCAAGCACTGTGTTTGCTTGTTTAACACCATGATCTTTCTGGACAGGCACAACAAACTCAGCAGTGGCAGCTATGGAGGGGGGACAGCCAACCATTGTAGCAAACAATGAAGGCCAACGAACGACACCCTCGGTATTTTCTCTCCCTGTGGTTTGAGTGAAGGAAAATGAACAATTGAACACTTCAAGCACATTGAGGGTACATCAGCTTCTTCCTGCTATCTATTATACAAATTGCTTTATTTTGAGACAGAACTGCAGGGTGCACATTGTCTTTAAAGGATACTTCTCACAGATTCGAAAGAAGCTGTGAAAGAAGTTTGCAGGAAGTTACCAGTGTCTTTTCAAAGCTCATATGCAGTTGGTGCAGTTTCCTTCTTTCTATTGTTGGAATAGGTTGTTGCATACACGAAGAAAGGTGATCGCCTTGTGGGACAAATTGCAAAGCGTCAGGTTGTCATTCTGACTTTCCCTTTCTATATGACTCAGTTTATTTGAAATGATGCATAATGTCAGAAAGAAGGGAAAAGAAACCCACAATTGCCTTACCAGATCTGATACAGGCTCATTGGTGCTGGATTATGTGACACCATGTTGTCATGTGAGCAGGCAGTGGTGAATCCCCAAAACACCTTCTATTCAGTGAAACGTTTCATAGGGCGGAAGATGAACGAAGTTCAAGATGAGGCTCGTCAGGTGTCCTACAAGGTTGCTGCTGATGAGAATGGCAATGTTAAACTAGATTGCCCAGCTGTTGGTAAACAGTTCTCTGCTGAAGAGGTTTCTGCACAGGTTGGTCCTCTCATCATCAACATGTACAGATAGTCCTGAGAAGTCTTGAGTTACTTTTGTTGTGTGTAGTGTTTTCTGTTCTAGGATGACAAAACTAATACAATCACCAGTCTTGGCATGGTCATCTCACATTGTGAAGTAGTGTGTCCTATGCTAATTTTTTGGATATTAGACAATGTGCCTAATGAGGCTCCTCTTTGGAATTAAGTGTGTAGGGAGTTGGTTAGACAAAACATTGTCCATTTGTTGACAACATCAAATTGCAAATAGTGGGCTGTTTGCTGATCAGTATCCCGGTGCAGTGAGGTCTCCGGCTCTGCCCCATAACTGTAGGTGTCTTTCATGTGTCACCACAGGTTTTGAGAAAGCTAGTTGGTGATGCTTCCAAGTTTCTCAGTGATTCGGTTGACAAAGCTGTGATCACAGTTCCTGCATACTTTAATGACAGCCAGCGCCAAGCTACTAAGGATGCTGGTCGCATAGCTGGTGAATACAATTGTTTTTTAGTTTTCACATCCATCTTTCAATCCTTTATACTATCGGAGTTTGGTTTTGATGGCACTACTCTAGTTGACTTCCAGCTCTTTGTGTGTATTGGTTGTGTAATTTGTGATTGAGTGGATAATATGAGGGCATATGCTATTTGGAGACTGCACATTAGACATTTCTGGAAATCTGGCACTGGTCAGAATTTGAGGTTAATGGACAATTGAGCTTGCATTCATTTCATTTGCCTTGCCAATCCTTCAAGGATATTTGGCTCTGCACTTTTGACAGGGCTGGATGTGCTGAGAATCATCAATGAGCCGACTGCAGCATCTTTAGCATATGGCTTTGACAAGAAGAAGAACGAAACTATACTTGTGTTTGACCTTGGAGGTGGCACATTTGATGTTTCTGGTACTTGCTTTGCACCCTCTCTTCTGCAACAGAGGCATAGTGGCAATGACTTTCCTGATATCATGTCACAGTGTTGTGGGCAGTCTGGTAAAGGAAAGCATCAGACTCAAACATAGGGACTCAGCTACTTCACACCCAGTAAGGCTATCCAGTGGGTCCCAGTGCAAATTTTCCTTAGCATATTGTGTGCTGATACTGGATAAGTGGTGACAGTGCTGGATGTTGGAGATGGAGTTTTTGAAGTGTTGTCTACAGCAGGTGACACTCACCTTGGTGGTGATGACTTTGATAAGGTTGGCCTTCTCTTGGGTGAAGTATTTTGTCTGCAGGAATGGTGTAATTATCCCTTGTAGTTTTCCAAGGAATTCAATGTGAACTTAAAGGGTCATGAGAGCTGACTCTTGGGCTTTTGTCTGATATGTCCTTTTAATGCTTCACACAAACTAGGTTTCTTTTTTATGTTTAAAATCTTGTAGCTTCTTGAATGGAATTGTTGGTGGATTGTGTGTGGGCAGCGGATTGTAGACTGGTTGGCTCGGGACTTCAAGGCTAAGGAGGGTGTGGATCTACTCAAGGACAATCAAGCTCTTCAGAGGCTCACTGAAGCTGCAGAGAAAGCTAAGATGGAGCTCTCGTCTCTCCCTCAGACTACTATAAGGTGATTGTTTCCACTTGTCTGTATGATGAGATGAGGGTTTTACTTCAACTCCACTTTTGGTGCTGCACATCTATATTCAGTTATGAGGACCAACAGTTCACCAATTTTCATCTCAAGCTGGATGGTTTTTAAATGCTTGGTTGGTCACAGTTGCTTCATGTTTGAAGATTTCTTTGGTCATTGAGAACCATCAGCTCTACATTACCCTATTTCTGTTCACCCATCTTTATCATCCTGTTATGTGTTTACCAGCCTTGGGAGTTTTCTCGATGCAAGCAAGGAATAAGCAGGAAGTTGGCATGAATAGATTGATCCAAAAGGAAGGAAAGCTGTTGTGTTGCCAGACATGAGAAGTATTGACTTTCAAGTATGTCTGTTGGAATGTGGTTACAGTTTGCCATTCATAACAGCGACAGCAGAGGGGCCCAAACACATTGATGCAACACTCTCCCGTGCACAATTCGAGGAACTTTCTTCTGATCTTTTTGACAGGCTTCGACCACCAGTGCAGAAGGCGCTGGATGATGCCAAAGTGGATTTGAAGAATTTGCAAGAGGTGGTCCTGGTGGGGGGTTCTACCCGCATGCCAGGAGTGCAAAATCTTGTCAAAGAAATGACCAATAAAGAGCCCAATGTCTCTGTTAACCCTGATGAAGTTGTTGCACTTGGTGCTGCCGTGCAGGTACTTGAAAAACTGATTTGTGATACTTTGAATACTGTAGACCCTGAAGATACATTTTGCTGAACTTACATTGCAAAGGACAATGGGAAGACTAATTGAATTGGTTTTTTTTCCTGCAGGCTGGTGTGCTGTCGGGAGAGGTGGGCAACATTGTGTTGCTTGATGTCAGCCCACTCTCACTGGGTCTTGAAACTTTGGGGGGTGTCATGACCAAAATCATTCCTCGCAACACTACTCTTCCAACATCAAAGAAAGAGGTTCACTTTCTTTCCACCACCTTACTGACCATGGTGCTACATGTTTTGTTTAGTAATAATGCAGATGCATGCTTGTTGCAGCTTGTATGAATGATAATATTAATTTTTCTGTGTAGCTATGTCTCTTGATGTTGTAGCCCAACATCATGACTGTGACTTCCTCTTGCTTCTGAGATGTGACAGAAACTCACAATTCAGATTTTTGGATATTGTTTGCCTGAATTTTGAGCAGATTGTTATATACTTATTTACACACACAGTTGGGAGCTGATGAAGTTAGTTTGAAGTAAACACAGTTAGCCAAAGCCTATGGTTTGCCTGAATTTTGAGCAGGTTGTTATGTACTTATCTACACACACTGTTGGGAGCTGATGAAGTCTGTATGAAGTAAAGGGAGTTAGTTATGATTAAAGCAATGGTCTGATACTTTGTGAGTTACACTCATGATGGTTATGATTACACCCATTCTTGTGTTCATTTTGGTTTTGCTGGAATGAAAAGAAACAATAGTTACCTTCAAAGTGTTCTTATGGAGTTTTCTCCGCAATCTCTTAGATGTAATCTAGGTGCATGGATTCTTGGCCAAATTCTTTGAGCATTTGATGTGTTTCCTTGTTGTCCCTAAAGGACTTGCAAGTGCAAAGTTGCATGCTAAACGCTTTGTCTAAAACTTCAGGTCTTCTCGACAGCAGCTGATGGTCAAACAAGTGTAGAGATCAATGTTTTACAGGGTGAGCGCGAGTTTGTGAAAGACAACAAGTCCCTTGGAAGCTTCAGGTAGCCCTTGAAGCCCAAAAAAGCACATTCTGAGTCCACTTACTGCCAAATGCATTTGATGAAGGAGCTAGGTGAAGGATCTCGCTCAAAATGTGTTTGAGTTTTGAAGATCCGGTTGTGCTTTAACATATCAGGCACTTGACAATGGCAGGCATCTTTGCTGTTGCCTTTCTTTCTTCAATGGTGTTGGCTTGCTGTTTTTTTCGGTCTTTGGTAACAGTTCATGCCTATTTTTCCAGGTTGGATGGCATTGTGCCTGCACCACGAGGGGTGCCACAGATTGAGGTGACGTTTGACATTGATGCAAATGGGATTCTTTCAGTTTCTGCAACTGACAAGGGCTCTGGGAAGAAGCAGGACATCAAGATCACTGGTGCCTCCACTCTTAACAAGGATGATGTGAGTGACTACGGACTCTCCCTGAGATCCTTTGCATCTGCAGTAAAGCTTTGTGGATTGTTAGTCACATGAAAAATCTCTTGGATTTTGGGTGCAGAAAGTGTAAGAGCTGCTATGTTCGTATTGGTTCAATGTGCAGGTGGATCGGATGGTTAGAGAAGCTGAGAGAAATGCTCAAGAAGACAAGAAGCGAAGAGAGGCAGTTGATATGAAGAACCAGGTAACTACAATCCTCACTTTCCAAGACTGTACTTTGAAACCCCTTGAGAGATTGAGAAGTAGAGATGCTGATATCATAGTCACAGCTAGCACAAAAACTTATGCGATAAGGCAAAAATGAAAAGTCAAAATTTCTGAATGTGGAGGGAGGGGGAAAACAAGTTATCTTGACATCAGGTGATGACATGTACCAGACAATCTCCATTTGCTGATTGCTGTAAACCCTGCAAACTTGTACACCTTTTTGCAGAGTGAGAGCCTGGTGTATCAGGCTGAGAGACAGTTGAAGGAGCTAGGTGACAAGGTGCCTGGAGACCTCAAGAGCAGCATTGAATCAAAGATAGCAGATCTTAGGAGTGCTGCACAGGCAGACAATGTTGGCAAAATGAAGCAGACACAGGAAACCCTGCAGCAGGAATTGATAAAAATTGGGCAGTCCATATATGGCAGTGGTGGATCAGGTGCGAGCACTGGAGGTCAAGAACCACAAGCTGGAGCTGCAGCAGGAAGTCGATCGTCATCCCGTGGTGGTGGATCAGATGAGCCTGATGTTATCGATGCTGATTTCACTGATTCAACTTGAGGAATAGTACATATTACCCATCGATGAAATGCTATAAAGAGATACATTGTACAGATCCATGAGAGAGGAATAGTCCAGTTGGATCACTGTTTAGATTTCCATATACATACTGATCTGTAAGGAAGCAACAGTGTTGAGATGGTGATTTTGTTTTTTTTGTACAGTGTAGTTTCAAGACCTGGTATGAGGACTAATCAAAGTTTTGAAGGAAGATGCACTTAAGACTGTTGCAGCTTGAAATTGCATCACAATCAACTGCTTGTTGGTTGTTGATCAAGAACAGATCCTGGTGGAGATTTGAAGCCAACGGTGGCTCTGACAATAATGTAGAAATATTTGTACAAACCATAGCAAGAAGTTACTTGTTGCATCAAGAAAAGAATGCAAGTGTCATGCTTGATGAACCTCTTAATGCGTCTGTTTCCTCCGCGATGAATTGTTTATGATACTATGTGAAGTTTGTGCATCTCCTTACTGCTGCACAGATAATTGGAACTGGTATAGCTGGTTTTTTTGGACTCTTTTGTGTGGTCATCCCTGGACAACTCCAGAGACAATCCCAGAGACAATTCTGTATGTAATCTGGCAGTTGAGGCCAGAATCCCGTAATTAAGGCAATAGAGAAACTGAGGAGTGCAGTGCAAATGCAGGCAAGGAGGGAGGGAGGGAGGGAGGAGTGATGGGGTTGTGTGAGTGTACTTTTCAGTCTATAACTGTTTGATGTTTGTAGGATGGTAAATTTTCTTTTCTTTTTTTTTTGGAAAAGTTTTGAGTTGTTTGTTCTCTTTTTGGCGTTTGATTAACGGGAGTCTTTTGATCAAGGTTTGCTCTCATTTTCCACACATGTAAGTGTTGAGGAAGACCGTGTTAGTTTTTGTTTGGCAGTGTGGCTGAACTGGGCTGCAGATACTGGTGTCCAGAGTGAAAGCACTTGAGCAATCAGGGCTGTCTGGGATGTATGCAGCTGTGGAGACGGTAAACTGTGAGAATATTGAATGGCAGTGAAAGGAGAGAGATGGGAAGAAATAGCCAGGTCACACCTGGACTGAAGTAAATAACAAGGTGCATACATTTGCGTTCGGTGATTGAGACCACCCTCAGATGATTGAAATCTGTGCAGGAGTGAAGAGATTGTTAGTGCTCCTGTATTATGTGGAATATACTAAATTAATCTATGCTTGGTATGTGCCATATATACTAAATTTGTGCTGCATGATGTGGAAGAAGAAGAAAAGGTGTTTCATTTGTGTCACCAGAGTGAGAAACCGGCTATTGCATTCTGGCTCATCAACACAGCTCCTGGTACTGGTCACTCCAAATAATTAAAAATCTACAGGTTTGTGAAGATTGCCACACTTTGACAAAGTTCATTTCAGAAAATAGTTATGGGGAGAGCAATCATGGTGAGGGATGCCAACCACTTTCATCATTTGAGGATGGCGATACCAGTGACACTCACCCCTGAGCATGTTAGAGATGAGAAAGTTCAGGTGTGTTCCTCTTCTCTCATGAAAACTCCCTCAGAAAAAGTGTCTTAATGTTGTTTATGGGGTCTTCTATCATGATTAATCAATCTCTATTTTCAGCCATTTGAATCTCAGTTTGTGCAAATCAAACACCTAATATATGCCAAAGAATCGGTTTAGATCTCCAAAATCCTATCAAACACTTTGCCCCTTAGATCACCTGCTATTTTGAGACCATTCAATGTAGTGATACACCATCTGTTTGGTCTAGGGGAAGGTTAAATATTTTTCATAGTTGACTGTAGCTTCTTGTGGTGCTCATCAACAGCCCTGCTGAAATTCTGAAAATTCTGTATTTCTGATGAACAGGTCTTGCAAGCAGTCCTTGATGTGAATGTGGTGCTTGGACAACATGAAGGCTACAAGAACCCCACTGTTGCCAAGGACTTCTCAACATGTACATTTGCTACTATTAATATACTCATAAGACCTGTTCATCAATCAAATTCTGAAAATTCTGTATTTCTGAATCAAATTCTCATCTTTCCTGATACATACTCTATAGAGGATTTCAGCACAAGGAATGCCTTCAACTGTGATAGTAAAAGGGGCTGTGGAGCCTTTTGGTCAACCCTACATGTTGTAGCATGTAGTCACTGGAACAGCTGTTGGTTTGTATGGCAAGTTTCTTCACATGGCTAACCAAACAGTATTCATCTGATGTTTTGATTGTATCATCTGGAGGTTTGCAAATGATGTTGCCTGCAATTTTGACCAAGTGCAGCCAAAAATATGTCTGACAGGTGAAGCAACCTAGTTTGGAAATGAAAGCAACACAGTGAACCGGATCTGTCATACCGACAGCACTATCAAGATATTATCCTGAAGCCTATGAGCGTCTTATTACAGGTCTTATCCTGGACATGTACTCCCTCATTGATCCCACACTATTGATGCCATTGTGTGATTTCACTACTTTCCTTGCACAACTTTGACAAATTCTGCCATTCCTCTTTGTTCCCTGCTCAAATTTTTTTTGTATTTGGACATGTGCAATCTCAATCCCATCTCCATCTCCTGCTATTCAGCTGATCTTGGAGGGAGAAAAATTTCTTGGTAGGAATTGTTTCTCATGTAGTGGTAGGATTCTTGGAGACTAATTGGTGTGAGTTGTTGAGTATATAACATGTCATCTATGCTGACATATCTTGTTGTCATTGTTAGGCTTCATAGTATTCAGGGACATCAACAGCACTTTGTGCAGAGGGCTGAGTTGTAGGTAATTTCTTTCCTGTAACATTTTCTTGTGCTTATGGAGTCTTGTGGGTCACAAGTACTACTTTATTTGATCAAACAGATGTGAGCAGTGGAGAGATTGGGAATCTAAATCACTTAAGCACTGCATCAAGAAGTGGTTTGCAACCTTCAAGACCTGTAACTTTTGGGTTATATGTTAATGCATTTTTGAAATCGCTTATTGGTTTGTCAATGTCTCTCCTGTTGGTCTTCTCAGGCAGCTCAAGTTACGCATCTGCACCTGCCTGTGCAGGTGTTCCACCGGATGGCAAAGACTGTCTGCTTTTATACCACATTCTTTTGGAGCAGGCTCTATTCTCCATGAGCAGGTTTGAGGTTTCTTCATTTGAGGTTTTTTTCTCCCCAGCACTTGTTGCCGCCATTGAAGTGCATCCATGCCACCCTTTCATGTCCTACAAAGGGAAATATGAAGGTGTCTTCCCATGGCATCATCAACATAGGCCCAGGGTTGGATTTCCATCAAAGATCATAATTGAATCCAATCCACATTCCTCACCTAATGGAGAACTGCAACCTATCCAAGTTACTTGAGATCCCTCTATCTCTTAAGGTATGCCATCCTATGAGCCATCATCATTGACATTTCCAACAATATGTGATGGTTGTGTGACCATACCAAAGAGCAAATAAGCTGACTCAATAGCATTCTGCAAGTCAAACCTAACTTTGCAGCCCTAGGAGAACAAGCAGTTACCAGTCCTTGGGCCAAGCTGGAAGAGGGTGCTGGTGGAACCATTGCTGCTTTTGATGCATGGACTAGACATTGAACTGAGAATGGAGCAATTTAGTACTACATTTCTAAGTCTTGTGGATCCAAATGTAACTGACCAATGGACCTTGGCTCAATTAAGGAACAGACGTTGCTGAGGTTTCAGGTGAGAAGTGGATATGGTCATGCCTATTCTTACTATTTTGAGTTCAAGGAATTTTCTCTCGGCCTCAATCTAAGTTTCTGTATGAATTAACGATGAATGAACTGGGACCCAACATGTTATTTTCAATGTCTATTCAGCTATCTGTTCCTTTTTTTTTGCTTGGAAAATCCATGTAGCTAGGTTGTAGGATGTCTTCCTCAAGATTGGCAAGTCAACTGCTATAGATGCCCGAAAACAAAATGAAACTCCGTGAATTTTGTACATCTGCTTACTGTTGCACAGAATAGGTGAGATTGTATCCTAATGTTAACAGTTACATCTGCACTTTCTTGAGTTTTTTCCCAGCGGGTTTCCTTGGGGTTTCTTAAAATACTTCCATTCACTTCTTCTGAGTTCACATGCCCAAAATCATGCATACCACTCATCTCATCTGCAGTGCAATGATGACTGCATTATCCTGCAAGAAAGCACTCATACAAGAGTTGATGGGCAGAGTTGTTGGTTTCCAATCATTTGCTTCCTTTGTCGAGTCATTAATGTTGGGCAACTGTATAACTGGTCAAAAAAAATTGTACTATAGACAAACTAAGTCCCCCTATTTCACCCCTTTTGGAGCCTGCGATAAGTGGGTGAAGAAAAATACATTTGCCCTTGTAACGGACATTCCCTTCCATCCCTTCTTGTTCTCCACAGAGGCAGTGCTTCCTGATGTTCATTTCTCCCAAAAGAGTTCAGCAATCATTCCCTCAGTGAAAAGAAGTTTTTCTCCCTCAAAACTGAATGTAACCTATAATCTACACTCTCCCTAAACCTGTCTGTAATTCTGATTCTGACCAGTTCTGTTCTGCCCTTCAAGTAGAGCAGACCTGGTGGATGCAGTTGGGTCTACTGTGGTAGCCAACAAATGTGGGGTGTTAGGCCAGTATAAGTGTCCCCATTGATGTGAGTCCTTTCCCTGTGAAGTTTTTGACTGTTCCTCCAAGCAATGATTACCCCTCCGCTCTGAGTTGAAACAGCATACTTCCTTCTGGACATGTTGGAAAAACAAATCTGCATGACCAGGGCCATTTCCCTTGTCTCCAATTGCCCGGTAGGTCATGGCTTTGTCTGGTTCTTTAGTGTATGTCACAGTAGGCCCTTGTTGCAAGTTAGAATTGTGGAGTGAAGTAGCTTTCATTGGGCAAAGACTGGCATCAATCAATGCCCCTCTCCCACTATCCTCATGAAATGAATCATCACTGCTATCATCACTCTCACTATTGAAGAGCTCCGTCTCATCATCATCACTATCTATTTTCTCACCTCTACGTCGGTTTTGAATGGCACGCCGCCGCAACACAAAGACGTTGAAGTAGTAGCTCACGAGATCAGAAGTGCTCCTACCTGGGAAAGCATTTGGGATCTCATCCCAGAAATTTTTGTTCAGTGATGGTGGATTTAAGCGAACAAGTGCTTTGAACATTTTTTCTTCTTTTCTCGTCCAATTGGTCGCCACACCCTCACCAACTTGGTCAAATCCCCAAAGTTGGAAGGCCTGCCCAAGCTCTCCCTTGAGATGTTGCCGACCTGTTTCAACATGCAGTCTTACACATTCCAGTGATCCACGACGAGGACACAAACAGGTTGGTTCCCTTCCACGGCCATCCCTGGATTTATTGACCATCTGTTCACCCCCAGAAGGCGGCCAGACTCTGGACCCAAGCCATCTGGAAGAGTCACTGCTTTCTTCATCACTGCTTTGGGTTTCATCATCTCTACCTATCTTTGCCTGCCCTCTCTTGCCTGCACAGTGCTTCTTGTCTTGAGAACTCCATGGCTTTACGAAGGCCTGGAAATCTGACCCTACTGGAACTCTCTTGGTGCGGGGTTGGTGGTCAGGAAAGGGTGATTGTGACCCATAATGAGCTAATCGCTCCCGTGTAGTTCGTAATTTCTCCTTTGGCTGAGGCTCTCCTTGAGCTGGATCCTCATAATACACAGCTGGTGAAGGCAACTGCCTGGCCTGGAACACAGGTCCCAACAAGAAAAGAAAGCTTGTGAGAAGAATTGTACTATAGCATAATGCTTCAGAAAGTGTAGACAGTTGGACGTTGATTCAGGAATAGAAATTAGAGACCAGAACATGATTTCAGCTAGCACTCAAGGAATATCCACCAAAATGGCATATGTAGTGATCATTAAAAAACCAAAACACTCCATTGGTGGGTGAACTGGAGTTGAAAGCTGTCTCTAACAATTGATCCCACAACCTGAGAAGCTGAAATTTCCTGTGGTACAGAACCCTGCTAAAGAATACCTTTGACATGAAGTACCAACAACTGACACAATCCACTTGCTACGCTGACATGAAAATCTTGTGAATCTTGAAAGGACTTCACACTTCTCACTCTGCAAAATTACAGGCAAATTAAACTGTAGTGTGGGCAGGTTTATCAATGACCTGTATTGGGACCCCATCAGCAGTTCGCAGTTCTTCCCTCCTCATCCACAGGACTGAACGCACTCTCCGTGCCAAAGTTCGGAAAAACTGTTCTTGGCTTGACATACCACTCTGGCGATATTGAGAAGTATCGAGACCTACTGCTGTGTCTTTTAACCAGCCTATCATCCCAACAAGAGTCTTCTCATGTAATGACATGACCTCAGCACTCTGGCCCCTGCAATCATGTTGAGTCACAGTGCTGCTAATTTGGTTAGGCCCTGCATGATTTCTTCCATCTCTGCTAAGAGCTTGCCTCCCCATGTACTCCTCTGATGAGTTATCTTCATAATTTTCTTTCCTCTCAGCATGTGATGCAAGCTCCAAAGTATAAGGAGCACTGGGTTCCCCCGTGCCAGCAAGGGTTTGCACGCCTAAAAACCTCGCAGCATCATCTGTTGCCACATACTTGGCATAGACCAATTTCACACCTGGTCCACAATCTCTCCCAAGCCCTAGAGAGTCTGAGATAGTAGCCCATTTTCCACAATCTGTGACTTTTTTGTATCCACCCATAATGTTCACCCATCTGTACAGTGAAAGAAGGTTGACTTCCTTCTCACCCATTCGGACAAGCAATGGTCTTCCCATGCTCAGTGGTTGTGGTTCAAGACTTCTCTTGATGATTTGCATGTATGAGGCAGTATTGACATGACCTGCCTCTGTTCCTGAGCTGTGGTTACCCCTATTTTCCTCCCTGTCATGCTCAACAGTCTTCTCATCCTGTGCAATTCCACCTTCCTGCACCTGAGTTTCCATTTGTCTTCCATCTCTTGCCCTCTCCATTAGGTGCTTGGGAACCAATTCTCCCACTACCAAAGGTTCTGAACAACCTACAACTGCAGGAAAGCTTGACTGCCTCCTAGACACATTCAATGCCCTGTCAAGCGCACTTTCTTGAGCCCATAAGTTGGTAGAGGCTTCATGGGCTGCCATGTGACATCTGATACCAGATTGCAGACCTTTATGACCTGTATGACCATGCATGTCACTATGCCAGGACTCCATAGTTCCACCCCCATCTGGAACACAGTGAAAATGAAACTAGGCTTCAGTGCTCACAGTAACTCTACACCAATAAGTGAGAGGCACAAAATAAGGGAGAATTTGAATACTGGAGTCATGTTGAGGATTTTCCTGGCATGTTGGACACTATTAGTACATTTAAAATTGAAGCTTAAAAAAGATGCAGATAGAATCATCTGATGACACGCTTTTTCATGGCCCTAAAATTCACATACATGGGCATACCATGAGATCCAGATCGGAGCCACATTGACAGAATGGAAGATCAGAGCATTTTGTAAGATAAACAATCGTGAGAGGATGTACCTGGCCTGTCACTTCCTGATCCTTTTGATGATTGCAAAGCAGGAGTGTCAAGATGCAACACATCACAGGTGACTTGCTGCACACTGTTGATCACTACGGGTGCCTGGATTGAGATAACTCTGGTGGAAGCATCCCTGGTAGGAGCTTGCTGATCAGCAGCAGACTGCCGGAGGTACTTAAGAGGTTGCGATGAAATAGAATGCTCAAGTGGGCGCTTACATTCACCATTCATTTTGTTCTGCACAAGCTACCCTTATAGATCCACCTGTAGCTACAAATTAACACTGCAGCAAATAAGAACCCAAGCATGACTGAAAAAATCAACATAGACAGACATGTCTGAACTACAACTCATAAGAATTTGGGTGTCACACCTCTCTATTTTGTTTGCACTTAGTATAGTCTAAGAGCTACGCTCTGTTTGTAACAGACTGAATAATGGATTTGCTTTTCCAAATCATGACCACAGGCCTAGAGCCCTGTTGTAAAGCCTTGCATGGCATCTAATCCTGGCCCTCATGACCATCTGAGCTCCCCAAAACACACACACAACTACACTCATTGATTGCACCCCTGGGCAAGGGCTGGAAAAGAAGTATCAAACCCAACCTGGAAGCAGAGAGGGTGTTGGTGGCCGTGCATACAATGAGGTCCTTGTTCAGCTCTCTGGGGCTAGACCTACTCATGGTCAGATATCTGAATGCCCAAGTATTTTCCCACAGTTTGAGATTCCATGGATAGCACACTTTATTTACAATCTCACCAATTGATTTCTCCACCCTGAGATTACCACCTTAATATGCACATAAGAAGGTTGGAAACCGCAACCCTATACAGGGCAGCATGAGGTGTACCAAGAGGCTATTGGGTACAACATTGGTATATTACAATCATATGGTACTATTTACTTACTACAGTTTTGATTGGACCAATGAGCATCTGAATACACAAGCATTTGAGAAAAAAAATAAACTAGAGGATTGTTGATTTGAAGCTACATCATAGGAGGCTGCAAATTTCAAGGTTGCTGATTAACTGGAAGAGCAAGCCATAGCACACACAAAGTTGACACACCAGATCAGCACTATGTACAGGTCTCAAAACTTTGTAGCTTTCTATGCCTGCACATGAACTGTAAGATTGTAAAAGGTTTGGCAACTCCCCAGATGATGATGATGATGATGATGATGAACACATCATGTATGACTGGAAATCATACATTGAAACCTGACACATAAGAACTGACATATGTGGACTATGTTGTAATCTTTTACATGTTGTAACAGGGACACGGTAATTGCTCAAATCTTTCACAGTGAACTTGGAAAAGCCCCTTGGTTTCCACAGTTAGGATATAAAGGGTTTGATTGGACTGGACATCTGTTAGTGACTGGTAAGGAGGGTATAGAAAGAGAGAGTATGTGCAATGTTGACTTCTAGAGCTTGAGGAAGATGGGAAACTTTGTAACAGTCATAAGTAAGTGGAGGAGCAACACGGTTGGTTTGTTTTGCCCCCAAAATCTTCCTCTGAGGTTTTGATTTGGGAAGCCCCCTAGAGGTAGGTTTCCCACGATCTGGAGGACAGACTGGCTGATGCTGCAGCCCTGCTTACACCACCACCAGTTGCAGAGGGGCCCAAGAAACCAGAGCTGCCGGCTTGATTCTTAACTCCGATGATATACTGATCTCTCTAAATAGCATGCACAACCATTGTGGGGGGAGGAGGGATCGGAACCTATAACTAACAGCTTGCACGATGGTCGGCCCTACAACCCCAGTAGGGATGGGTTCTACCTACCTAGAGTATGCACTATGCACCTGGGGCATGGAAAAACGATACCACAGAGTTATATGCTAAAAACAAAAACAAAAAAAACCATGGCAACAACATGAGAGAGATGAGAGACACAGAGAAAAATAGAGAAAGATCGATACAAGAAAGATCGAAGCAACTCACATGCCATGCAGACAGGGGAGCAGAAAAGGGGGGGAGGGGTGAGACAACGGCAGGGGAACCAGATTGAAACGGCGATGCTACTCCCGAGGGGCTCCTCCCCGCATCATCATCATCATCATCGCCTGCGCCTCTCTCTTTCTCTCTCTCTCTCTCTCTTTAGGGCTCCATACCACCGGAACCCTAATCCTTGAGACCCTGCTGTGAAACCCCAATCCAAACCAAACCAAAAACAAGTCCTAACCGGAAAAACTCGATGAAGGAAGGAACGAAAAAAAGGGGGGCACAAAACAGAAAAAAAATAATAATAGAAATTTAAAATTTTTAAAAAAAAACACAAGAAGAAAAACAAAGAACAAAGAAGCAAAACAAGAAGAACAAGACGACGATGACGACGACGACGAAGAACTTGAAGAAGGAAGAGGATTGCAAAAGGGTGATTGATGAAATGAATGCTTTGGAAGGTCCTTATGATGCAAATCAGTGATGCTGGGAATGATAGCGACGCCGACGACGAGGAGGATGATGAGAAGAGATGAAGGAGATGAAGAAAGAATGAAAGAAAGAAAGAGAGAAAGAAAAAGAAGAAGAAGAAGATTGTACTTAGTTGAAAGAAGATTTTCCTACTTATTTAGTTCCTCATGTTTAAACCTACATTTTTTATTTCATTTATTTATTTATTTATTTATTTTTCTACCAACTAAGGACCCAATGTAAATCTAAATAGGTGATTCTTGTTTTTAGGGTTTTTTCTATCTAAATAAGAATTATAGGGTCCTTAAAAAAATTAATTATGTAGGTTTATAATTGCATCATTCTTATTTTTTTTAAACTATTTTATTTATTTATTTATTTTAATTCCAACAAACAACTACCCAAAACCTTAAGTTAGAATCCAAAAAATCTGGCCATATTTTTAGCTTAATGTATTCGAAGTGGGGTTTTTTTTTTTTCCAGTTTTTGGATATTAAAAATTTCCAAAATTTTAGGAAATTTAGTAAAATTTACACTGGAACTTGAAAAAAACACATTTTCCCCAAAAAATTCCCCTTCTTTTTTTCTTTTTTTTTTAAAACAAATTTTTTTGTCCAAATCAAAATCACTAATACAGAAGGACAGCTTTTATAAAGAGCTGAGAATTTCCCCTCCCTTAGGCTACCTTTGTTTTAAGGTCCCATACGGACTAGCAGGCTGTCCTTACATGACATTGTAAGGTCCGAAACAGGCTGTCACCAAATTATGACAGGTCTTTTGAAGTACAGGAGAAGGGGTCTATCTATGTTTGGAACTTTCTAGAACTGTTGGTTTTCTACTTGTAAGGGCCCTAGACAGGGACTGGTGGGGATTGTTTACACCCAAACAATCCCCACCAGTCCCTGTCTAGGGCCTTACTACAAGTTTCTGTAAGGTCCGATACAAGCTGTCATCAAAATAGGACAAGGATTTTATTTAAGTAAAGCCAAGGGTCGATTTCAGACAGTTTCTAGAATTGTTGGTTTCTGCTTATGGGTTCGTAAACAAGTCCCTGCCAGTCCCTGTCTAGGGCCCTTACAAGCTTCTGTAAGATCCCATACAGGCTGTCATCAAAATACAACAGCATTTTAAAGTAGGTGAAGGGTCTATTTCAGACCGTTTCTAGAATTTCTGGGCCTCTCAGGATAGGTACCTAGACCCTTCTCTTATGCAAAACTGCCTTTTACACAACATTTTTGTAATTATGGGATATTATTATTATTATTATTATTATTCATTTATTTTATTTTATTTTATTTTATTTTTCAGTTTTGTTAGAAAGGGGGGAGGGGGTTTCAGATGGGATGCTCTTCTTCTTGTTGGGTGCATGTGTGAAACTGAGAAGAAAAGAGGGTTGTCAGGGGAATCTTGGGAATTTGATTGGTTCTCCTTTAGTTTGGTGGCTAGATAAGATTTAGGGTTAGGGTTCTCCAAGGCCAAACTCTATGGAATGAGTCCAATAGGTAGGTACATAGGTAGGTACGTAGTATCATGTATGATGTGGTTGTTTGTTCACCACGGAATAATGAGTATTTTACACTATTGGCCCTAGAGAAGAGAAGGAAAGTTTAGGGAGGTGTGGGCCCTTATTCTCGTAATCCCCTTGCCCTTGTGCTTTTTACCCTAAACTTTTAATTAACACACATAATTGAACATGGCTTTAACACCTACAATAACATGTTGAAACAAAAATTGCAACCCAAAACTCATCCGTGGATCATGTTATGTGTAGTTTGATGCAAACTAAAACCCTTCATCTTTATCTCCCATGAAGTACTAGAGGCTTAAGTTTCAACCATCTACGTATTCGTATCCGAGGAAAGATTGTTCCTTAGATGAAGAAAGCCCTTTAGTGTGAAGTGCGACTTTTGTGGTGTTTTGAAGGGATACATAAAACTCATCAAAATTTTATGTGTTTTGAGGATGATTTTATTTCATAATATCGTGCATTTAGTAACTTTAAGGATTTTGTAAGGCTCCCATCAAACTATCGTGATATTACATAGTACCTTAATAGAATATGTCCTTTCACTTTCGCATCATCAAAGGTAAGGTGCATGTGTTGATCTTCCACCATATCTATATTTTCATTATTGATAGGTTTTGTTTTCCCCTCATATTAAACACATGAAATGAGATATATAAATCCTTTTGAGTGTCATGTAAGTAATCCATTCCTTTTGGAATCATGCAATCAAAGATTGTCGTCTTTGGTTTTTGTTATATAAATTTATCGTGAGTTCAAACCCATCCCAACATTTTGTCTAACAAATTTTCAAAAATTATTTGCCAACAATCTACATCCACCAAATCACCTTTCCTCGATCCGCATCTTCACCACCTAATGATGTGCTTTTCATTAGTTCAAAATGAATTTTAAAAAGCACAAAAACGGTCTCAGTTAATGAAAAATGACTTTTCTACACCATGTAATATATTGACTTTAAAACATATTTGTGTAAAATCTACATAACAATACCATAGTTGATGCATTGTGATACGAAAATGTACCTTGTTTTTGTGGTCATACCAACAATATTTGCACATTAAGCAACTAAAATTTATTCACTCTGAACATCGGTGAGCCTTTTATGCCCACAACTCTCTCAATGACTTTTGACTTACAAAAGACATCGTCCATATGAATAGACCTGGGAGAAGGTTTTCCTAAACAATTCACACCACATAGTGACTGAGAGATCAGCTTGTCACCTTCTTCTTCCCTCAGTCCATTTGCATATTTCAAACATCCCCCGACAATCTAACAACATTGGCTCTGTGATAACTAACACTATTGGAACTTCTGTTGCTTCACACATCAGATTGACTGAAAATGGTAGCAAACATTCACTTCAGAAGCTCCAAAGGTTGCATCAGAACATTTGGAGTCGGCAACACACCCAATAATGCAGATTAAAGAAAGCCTCGGATTCCATGCCTTTCTTCGCAGTGTCCAGCAAGAAAATATGAATCAAAGTTCATCCTTAGGCAACTCAGAACTCAGATCACTCTCAGGAGAACCTACCATAACTACTTCTTGAGCAGAATTTATTTGTGGTTGACCCTCATCCAAGTTTTCCCCATTCATTGTGGTGCTATCAGTTGCTTGGGCTACATTCTCCTCATTTCTGTCTTTCCCCTTCAAGGAGGAGGATGGAAAAGTTGCAAAATCCGAGCTTGTATCCTTCTCAAGAGCAGCATGAACCTCTCCAGTGGGTTCAATCTTCCCCTGGTCCTCTTCTCCTGGTTGTGACTTTGAACTGGTGATCTCAGCATTTTGAGCTGCTCCTTTCTTACTTTTTGCCTCCTCCTTTAAGGAAACAAATGGAATAGCTGCATTTTCTTTCACAAACTGCAGCAGTCCTTTGAAGCTGGGTCGCTCGGGTGCCACTATCTGCAGTTCGTCATCTCAACATCAGCAATTCATCACTATTGATACAGAATACATGAACTTTGAAGGAGCATACAAGGACCAGTGGCAGGACAACGATAGACAGCCAAGATGGAGAAAGGTGAAGGAACACAGTTGGCTCTCACAGGAATGCTGCTCTTCCTGGCTGGGAAGAAAAGAAGTGATGGAAAACTGAGCACCTCCTGCAATTTCAATAAGGCAACATACATCAAAGCCAATCTACTAACTTCACAGCAAACTAGGTAGGGAGATAAACAACTAGCTCCAGTAGACAACAAGAAAGATAGTAGAAGCATACCTTGAGCAAGGGATGCTCATTAGCAGAGGCATCAATTCTTGCCAACACCAAAGAGGGAACTCCTTCTACATATCGTGCCAGTTTCTCAAAAGTCCGATTCACCTTCTCGCATGCCACACACCACGGTGTATACACCTGCTCCACACACACACACCATACATCCACACTGTTTTATTTAATTCCTCCAACAGAGCTGAATGATGTTGATGACATTGCACTTCATAGTGCAAGGACTGCGGGTGAACAGCTTGACTGGAGGATAGGTTCCACTTATAAGGCCACAATTTGACAAGATTGGGTCCACTCCCAGCTTTGAAGAATCTCTAGCACATGCCAACAACAGTGTCCATGGAAGCTGGAGATGTGGAAAGCTTACTTGTAAAAACACATCTTTTGTTTCATCCAGCACAATCAAGTCAAATGTCTTTCCCACTATGGTTGTGACCAGTCCTACATTCTGCAGGGTGCACAAAAAGTTCAATCAGAAAGATGGAGGCAAAAAAATTGACCACACCAGGAACTGACCCCAATAGAAGCTTTTTGGAACACTATTGGTATACATGCCCACTATATGGATGGATGCTCATGTGAAACAAAGTACTCAACTGAGCTCTAGATTCAAAACTTCCAATTTGTTTGCCAGTACACAGCACAATCAAATCTCTGCATGCTTGTTAATGCCCTTCTTTTACTTCTTCACAATAACTGTAATGCTCACAAAATATATACCTCTGTTGGCACTGGTTGAGATTTGTAGTATAAAGGTAGCTTTCCTTCAAGAAAATCAGCTGCAAATGCCTGTAAATAAGCAGATGGAACAATATGGCAATCAAAATACAATTACAACCATATCACTGCATACAACCTTTATGGTTTCAACATGCCCTGTATCGAAAAAAATTGATTACAGGAGAATTCAGATGCACCCTTGCAGGCTCTCACAAAGGTCCCATCATGCCAGCATCCTGAGCAGATTTTCGAGCTTAGTAAATTCAACAGCACAGAGACAGCATTCACGTCTACAAATCATGTGACCTGAGTATGAAGAGATAATCAATGCTCAGACTTCACCTTTAAGCTGTGCAATGTGATTTCTGAATCCAAGAGGTACCTAGAGCCATCCTCATTGTGAAAACCTGCAACCTATCAACAAACCAAACAACAATGCCATCATAAGCAATAGTACTGGACAAGCCAGACATCCTGAGAGGAACACAGACTCCACACAATTACTGATGGACTATCCCCACCTGAGTTGTTTGCCTCTCTTAATCTGCAAATTTGAAACCTGTAACAGTCTCTTGTGAGTAAGCTTTCTTACAAGAGTATAGGATAGTGCAGACTTTCTGTGCACATCTCAGAAATGACAGGGAACCATGAAAGTGCACTGATTGTGCCTAGAATGGATAAGTCCACAGAAAACTACAATACACGCTGGTGGTGTCTCACATTATTGCCAGAGGTTCAGAGCATTATCAATATTCTTCATGGTTCCTCTCTACAGTTCACACTACATTTTAACTCCCAACCACTGCAAACCCATTGATAAGCTTCTGCAAGCACAGCCCTGGGAATCCCCTAATGAAATAGATTAGTCTGATAGATTTGTTGGCCCATCTAGCTACTGAGCTTCCAAACATCCATAACTTCTCTAGACAGCAGCAGCTGTGTGCTTGCAATCACAATAGAAGGACAGCTGCACTAATCAGCCAAGTTCCTGGGGTCATGACCCAACTTACAGCTGGTTTGTCTGTTTGCAGACCATAGACAGCAAGCATGGGCCTGGAAAAGTCTTCATCTGCTAAGTCCACCACCAGAAACATAACCTGTAGGGATCATAAACAGTTCCATCACATGCACTTCCCGCAACACACAGAATGATGATCACTCAAGTAATGTAATGTGCTAGGCAAATCTTAAAGCAACCCAATGAACACCAGAAGATGACATCATATCCTCCAGCGATCAAATCTTTGATTCTTGCATCTGCCTTGTAGCTGAAACATCCACAAAGAGCCTGTGAAGAATGAAAGTGGGACTAATGGACCAATCCAGTCAACTACAACTTGTGGAACAAGTTGAGGACCAGGCTCTACAACAAAATGCATTATGTGTGATGAGTTCAGCATGGAAAAACCTTGCCATTGAAGTCTTTGGCTACAGCCTGGTAGAGATCTCTCAAAGCTTCATAATCCTTTGATTCAGCAAACAGTAAAACCTACATCACCAACAGACCATTTCATTATTCACTAGCCAGAAGAGAAACTCCCAATCTCTGATGAGGTAGGACGCGTGAACCTGGATATCCATGGTATTCCCCATGTGCTGCATCACTCAGTACATATAAAATACAACAAAGAACACATGACTAGCCTCTGCAAAACTCAAGTGATTCAGTTTATTTGCCCATGCAGCAACAGACACATGCAAAGAAGAGGTGATTTCTACAACCATCACATTGGGGGAAATTGAGCAATGAACCAAATGAAATGAGTAATTCTGGAATTAGACATACATGGTGCTTGATGGGACTTGAGTAAACTCTGCGAGCTGTGGTTGAATTCAAGCAGGAGACGAGTGGATGCTTGTTCAACTCCACAAAGGACAAAATCTCTGATTCAGAATAGTGGCCACCTACACCACCTCACCAAACATCACAATGAGAGAGACCTTTGTACACTGCGAGATTTGGCACAAAGACCAATATCTCCACCCAACACATCATAAGAGAAAACATGGTAATGAAAGCCAATAGAATACGCACCAAAAGCAGCAAAGTTCACAGCCTGTGGCTTGCGCAATGCAATAAATGGTGGCTTGATAAAGAGTTGCACAATGTCTACATTTGTGGTTTGCAAAAACTCCGTTCCTTCTTCTGCAATAGCCGCTGCAATGAACTCTTCATACTCTGGCCCCTGCAAATAAAAATCATCAAAGATAAATCTTCACGATGGTCTCTCACAAAATGGATCATGTATGATGAGTTCAGCATGGAAGATCTCAAGATCATGATCATTCTCAGAGTAGCTCCTCAGGCAGCGCACCAGCCAAGAAGAAGCTCAAACCTCAAGGATTGAATATATCCATATACTCTGGATGAAAGACCTTTGAATTGACTACTCTATTTGAGGCACAAAACATAGAGCAATGCAACAAAAGATTGGGATTTTTTTTCTACCTCAAACTTCTCAAAGTAGCTGATAACAACAGCCACATTCTTGTTCAAAAAAGCTTCAGCCTCTGCCTTGGTTGAGATGGTGGTTGCAGCAAACCCTGTCCTTTTGCGCACCCAATTCACCATCTCCTCCCTGCAGCACCACTGCTGTAATCTTTCAGGGTTCTCCATGGCCATCATCATCAAGGTCTTAAAGAGATTGTGTTTCCTACTACACAAATCCGCAGATTTACTTAGTAAGTCTAGAGATCTTTCATTCTTTTTTACTTACCCAGAGCAATGCTGCTAACCCTGAGAGAGAGAAAGAAAGAAAGAAAAGCAACCAAACCTGGAGTGGCCAGAAGTGTAGCGCTGGAACGTGCCATTGGTGAAGAAGAGAAGAGCAGGGAAGCCTTTGATGCTGTACTGAGAAGCAGTACTGGGGTTATTGACAGCATCAAGCTTGGCAAACACTACTGTGCTCCCACTCTCGGCAAGGAGTCTGGAAACCAGAGCAAAATCTTCCATCAATGCGGAGCTGCGCGTACACCATGGTGCATATCCGAGCAAGAACACATACTCGTGGGATCCTAGCACCTTGTCCACGGTCCGATCGTTGATATCCAGCAACAGCGCTCGCCCAAAGACCGGAGCTGCTGTTCCGCTACTCCCTTCCTCCTCATCCTCCAAGTCTTCCAAGTCTTCCAAGTCTTCCAAATCCTCCAAATCCTCGCCTTCAACATCCTCCTCGTCAGCTGCTGCTGCTGCTGCTGATTCCCGTTGGATCTCAGAAGCCACCAAAGTTGTCAGGAGCAGCAAAACGAGGAGGAGGGAAAAAATGCTACACCAACGGCGACGAAAAGAACAAGAACAAGAACAAGTGACCACCACTGCACTCATCTCGTGAGCAGCCCGCCACCACCCACACTTTCAAACACAGAAGCTGAAAAAACAAGAGAGAAAGAAACCGCGATCAGTTGACGATGGACCACAACACTTGTAAAACCACCGCAACAGCAATGTGGATTGAGTTCTCCGTGTAAAACCTCCCCCCTTCTTTCCCAGTTCTTCTTGCTCACATTGCGCGCAACAAAGTTCTTCGAGACGCCGCCGCTGTCGTCGTCGTCGTCGTCGTCTTAGTCCGTCGTCGAAGTGCAAGAGCTTCGCCCTTTCGTCAAGCTGCCAACAAGAAGAAGAGCTTGCGGTGCATTGTCGGTGTGAATGCGCCGAAAGAATTTCAACCAAAAACACCTCCTAACAAACAAGCAGCCTTTTTTTTTATAAGACATTTGGCGACCAAAAAAAACCCCCAGTGCGAATTGTACAAAGGCGTGTTTTATTTTTTTTGGGTGGGGGGGGGTGGATTTTTGGCAAAAGTCGCCATATTTTGAGGAAAAGAAGTCTCATTTCGCCATATTTAGACAATGAGATGTTCCTCCTCCTACTGGTCGCCATAACTAGTCAGGAATCTTTTTTAAGACTCTACTATATTGTCTGACTTGTAGCCAAATGTGGCTCATTCCTACACTCGGCGTTCAGCAAGCATAGGCTCTTGCCAAAAAGTTTCATTGCTTCTATCTCCAAGCTCATCAGAGCTGCTCTCCTCCTCGTTTATGCTTGTCATCAATGAGCTAGTCCTTGTGATCTGTGTGTTGCCCACTTGCGATGGAGTTTTGTTTCCATTAAATTGTAGTCACCAATTGCAATATGTCTTCAATGCTTGTAGCTTTTATCATTGATAGCAAGAGCTCCATGAAATCAGGAATCTTTCATTGTGATGAGCTCACATTGAAGTTCTAGATTTATTTTTTCAAAGCTTCATGATTGCCACGAAATATATTTTACAAGTTTTTTTTTTCAAGGTTTGTTTTGTATTTTGTGTTTTACAACTTGAAGTCTTTAAGGATGTTGTGAATCATTTCTATGTGCAAAATGAAGGCTAGTTGAATGCAATTATCATGATGTTGATTTTATCCTATTGTTTAGCTTTGAAATTTGTTAGGGACTTTGTGCATAATAACAAGAGTATTCATCATAGCATTCATGATCTACATACAAGATTCAAAAGAAGTAAGTCATCTATTGCTTTCCCTTTGATTTTCATGTTTGTGGTAATTACCTATAGGGATTTCCATTTCGTTAATGTTGTTGTCTTTCTTAGTGAAGATGCAATGTTGGTGTCTTTTTTAGTGGTGGTGTTTTTTTTAATGTTATTCCCTTCTTTAATTTTGATGTCTTTTTTAGTAGTGTTCTCCTCTTCAATGTTGTTATGTTAAGTGATGTCGTATGTTTTAATGGTGTTCTATGCTTCAATTTTGGTGTTTTTCTTTCAGTGTTGCTCTTTTTTTTAGTGGTGTTTTATGTTTCAATGTTGGTGTTTTTTTTAGTGTTGCATTTCTTTTTTTTTAGTGTTGTTTTATTTTTTAATGTTGTTTTATTTTCCAATGGTGTTCTTTTTTTCAATGCAATTGTCTTCAATGTTGTTGTCTTCTTTAGTGGTGTTATTAATATTTGTTATGGGCATGAAAACAAACAAATCTATAGGATTTCTTAAATCAAGGTGAAAACAAGGGCAAGCCTAATTTCAAATCTAAATTGTAAAACAAAAACATGACATGTGTAAAATAAGAATCCAACAAAATTTTATTACAAGAACAAAATAAGAACATAACAAAGTTATGACAAGGAAATGTATCCAAAATTGGTGTTAAACAAATTGAACATAATGGGGAATTTCATCTCTATTTATACCTATTGGGCACCTAGCTCAAGCTTCCAACCTACATGTGCCCATGTAAACCCATGTGTGCACTTTGAGTGAACTAAAATTCAACTAAAAATGAATTAAGACTAAACTAAAACTTAATTAAAAATGAACTGAAAGTTAATTAATAATTAACTAAAAGTTAATTGGAAATGAATTCAAAATGAATTAAAAGTTAAATTGAAGTGAATTAAAACTTAATTAAAATCTAACTAATTGTGAATTAAAACTAAACTATAAATTAGATATAAGCTCACTATAAGTCCTAGATGAACATTCATATGTATGAACTCCATAGCATTAGCATCCATGATAGTATTTGTTTAGAACTAATGTTTTCAATGGTGTTGTATTTAATGGTGTTGATGTTTTTAATGTTGTTTTTTTCAATGTTATTATTTTCTTTTGTCACAATGCCACCATTAATATTACATGCTTACAAGTTCCAATATTTCTTTTCAAGACTTTAAAAATTTTGAAATAGGTGGGCCTTTTTTTCATTCCTACTAATGATAAAACTTTTTCATCTCATGGTTTTGATTTTACATCTTTTTTCCCTTTATTTTTTAATTATAATTTTGATATTTCCAATGCATATCACACTACATATGTTCTTATGTCCTTGAGTGGGTTTTCCCTCAACCTTAAAAATAATCTACCCATCCCATCCAAGGTATGAATTAAGAAGCAAAATTATTATGTCACGAGAAAAATTTAAAACAAATGCATTATAAAACTCCCATGGGCTAAATTGCTTATAAGGGAAAATGGGAGCTTACACATTATCAAATGTAGGATTTATACTAAGGTAGAAAGGAAAGACAAATTATTTAATACTAAGCGGGATTCTATTTGTAAACATACATGTCGTAAAAAAGTTCAAAACAATATTGGGTTAATGTGAAAAAAGGGACTAGCTTTACTCCAAAGTTTGTAAGCATGCTAAGAACCAAAAAACATTTGTTTCTCACAACAAAGAGATTATTGATGCCTAATTGGCACATGGGGTGGTAGGAGAAAAAACTTGGAAAGTTGTACAACTTTTCACTATCCTTCATCTGCTACAACTAGGCCATCCAATGTTGGAATATGAATCATTGGGGCCTTTGCTTCAAATTTTGGCAATGCTAAAAAAAACAACAAAAAACATTTGAGTGATAATTTGGGCTAGACCATGGAAAAATTTATGCACCAAGTGGTGATGAAGGCAACTAAGCTTACAATTCAAATTCAACATTATGTTGCTTTCAATTGTGATGAAGTTTTCACATTTGACAACTAATCATGGTTGTTTATCCATTGTTATGTGATGGAAAACTGGATACTTGGATTCCCATTATAATATCTTTGGATAGGGTGGTTATAGGTTCAAAATGTGATAACTTAAAGTTATTATGGAGGCATTAATGATAAGTGAAGGTTTGCCATGAAACTATCACTACTAAAAAATGCATGGAGAAACCAGTACAACCAACCACCCAATTCAACTTTGGGTAATATTCACATGACACAAAACATTCATGACTTTGTTGAATGGGCAAATCCCATTAAAAAGTCACCAAAGTGGTCATGCTGTAAGAGGTAACGATGGTTCAGGAATGAAAATTTTTCATTCCAGCTTTTCAACCACTTGGGTGTTTTTTCCTAGTGGTCATTTTAGGCATTGTGCACAAAGTTAATTACCTTGCGAAATAAGTAAGTAGTCACCATTTAATTTAAATGCCACATGGTTTCACTTGGGTGCCCAATGTTTAATGCCACATGTTTGTATTTAAGTTTGTAGCCACTATGTAAGTACATAAAAATTAATACTAGGTAAATATAGGTAAAAATATATCTAGGCTAAGTTAAATATACCTAGGTCATGTTTTGCTAGCTTAATGTAGGTATGACCTAATTAAATATAATTAAATTATACATAAACTAAGGTAATCAATCTATATTTAGTCTAGGTATAATGGGATATGTACCTAAAGTATGTTTATTGTAGCCTATAGCTAGGTTAGGTATATCATAATATATACATATAGGTTAAATATATCATAGCCAATGTACTTAGGCTACATATTGGTATACAATTTCTTATGTACCTAGGTACATATAATGATTTATTATTTACAATAAGGTGGATTAGGCCTACCTAATTACACGTAGCTAACCTAAGTATAGCTTAACTTACATATACATGGTTTATACATACTTAAGTTATACATACATAATTTATATGTACATAATCTCTACATATTTATTTTATACAAACTTAGCCCCACATATAAGCTACATTACCTAAATACCTTACCTTGCTTATACCTTACATATACCTTAACATTGCATGTAAATTGTACATTATGTAAATACCCTACCTTGCATACCCTATGTATACCATACATTTTGTCCCTTACATATACCCTACCCAACCTACTTATGCCTTTCTTATACCCTAGCCTTACATATAAGTTACACTACTTAAATACCCTACCTTACATATGTAGGTTAAGTGAATACCCTAAATACCTAAATTTATTACCCTACCTTACCTTAATTTACCTATACCCTACCCTAAATACCTTAAATTATGTACTAAATGTGTGTATTTTACCCTACCTTACATACCTTACACTTACCTTATGTTAACCTAAACATCATATCTTATATACATACCCTACTTTACATTTGTAACTTAAAATGAATACGAGCTAAATACTTAAATACCCTGCCTATACCCTATTTATGCCCTATGTTAATTAATACCCTACCTTACATACATAAGTTAAATGATTTTATTTTAAATATATGTATTACCTATTGTAACTTATAATTCCCATTAATTACTTAGGTATAATTAACTAACAACACCTAGGTTACATTAATTACCCATAATCATACCTACAATATTATTAGTTGGTTACCTAATTATTTACCTAATATACATTAATCAGTATGTAACTAAGTAATTAAATATTAAATATTGCAAATACATTATAATAATATAAAATGAATTAGGTCAAATTTGTAAAAAATTAATTACAATATGCTTGTAATTATCAATCAACAATATAGTTCATTATAAATATATTGATATTATATATAATTTAAATATTTATAATATAGTTGCAACTATATAATGATATATTAATTATTAGTAATTAACATACCTATTTACTTACCTTTTTATCTATTTATTTATTTCATTAAATTGTATTCCATAATTATTTAAGTAAAATGTTATATGAACTAAAAAGCTCTAAGGTTGTATGTTCATATGAGAATGTTTTTCCTCCTCAAAAGTTTGTCCCATATTGTTTATCATCCTTTCCAAAATTTAAACAATATAAATTGAAACATTCCAAGCATCCAAGACATAAAAAATATTAAAAAAAGAAGGGCCACTTGTGATGAACCAGTAAAAATGGTTCAACCTTCAAGGTCAAATTCAAAATAAAATAATATTTTCTTACCTAGGGCGGCTAGTTGTATGTTTAATCTAGGTGACCTATATCTAGGCCTGGTTTAATGGTTTAGTTTTAGGTGTAATAATGTAAAAAAGGACATAGTACCTATGGTAGGCCTAGGTTGTTTAAGCGCATTTTGGTCTCCTAGAACAAAGCCTAATTGTAGCTTAAATTTTAAGTTTAAGGTTCCTAAACCTAGGTACCTAATTTAAGCCTAGTTTAGGATTAACCTAGGACATTTAGGTTTTAACCATGTGGCATAACCTAAATGGCTAATATTTAAATGCCATGTCACTTAACCTAGGTGGCCAATGTCTAAATGCCACATGGCCAAGCCTAAATGGCCAATGCTTGAGTGCAATGTGGCCAAGCTTTTGTGGCCAATGTCTAAATGCCATGTGGCCTAGCTTGGGTGGCCAATTTCTAAATGCCACATGGCATTTGATTAGTCAAATTTATGTTTGACTAATCAACCTAGGTTTAACTAATCACTTTAATGACCACTGTATGAAACCACCCATAGAACTAATAATGAATACACCTACTACCCGAACACCTTTAAAAAACCAAAAAAAACTTGAACCAAACCACCCAATTCCCTATTCGATGGTTTTCTTATGCCACTAAGGACCAACCATTACTTTAAACCATTAAGGCTACTGCAAACCCATTATAATGATACCACCACAAAATGAATGGTTTGCACAATGGTCTAACTACATGTTTTCTAGTAATATATATTGCCCAAAAGCCCATCTATTATGGGCCAAATGGCATTAATGTATTTCAAGGTCCAAGGAATGTTGTCATAAATCAAATCTATGATAATTGTGCTCTTAATTCTTTGAGGATCCATTGTATGGCCCATCGGACAAACTTAGTAATGCAAACCTCATCAAGTTAGCCTTTGGTGATCTACCTTGAACATTTGTTACAAACCATGCAAAATTACTTTGCACATTCACCCAAGAAGCATTTAAAGTTTACAAAGTTAGTTGAGATCTTGGAAATGAAGGGGAATAAGATTCTCCAAAATGTGAAAGCAAGGTGGATCTCCATGTTGAGCCTTGCCAAAAAGTTGATGGCAAAATAGAGAACACTATTGGTGAAGATGACATTAAACAACGTTATAAACCAATAAGCAAAAATGAACTATGAGCATCTATGTGACTTGTAAATTTTGTTGGGACTTGTTTATATCCTACCATGTTGTTCAAATATGTGCATGCTTTCATTAAGTTTGCACAAATGAAGGATGTGTTTGTGTGTGACCTTGGGGTTGCTATTAAGGTTTACCAAGGTGATCTGTACAACATGTATTTGGAATAGACTTTCAACTTCACTACAAATAATTTGTGGGTTTTCAAGTCCTTGCTTGAATGTAAACATGAAAACATCTAAATGAATTGGACACCTAATCCAAATTCTAGAGTTTAACATTTGGCCTTTTGAAGTAAATGGTCAACATATCTAGGTAGACCATTGTGATTTGGAGAACATGATGCTCACATTTGTCATTAAAGGTCTATTTGTTGTTGTTGAATCACTTGTGAAGAACCATAGCAAAGGTAAATTCTTGAAACTTTCCTTCTACATTGTTTGATTTTTTTTTCTCATTTTTTGAAATTATGTTTTATCTTCATGCCATTATGTGTTTTGTTGGGTAGGGGTTGCTTTGGTAGGGGCTTCAAAAAATTTGGTTAAAAAACTAGAAACAAAGTTTCCAACCCATGGTGTCATGGATGTTATTGGGATTATGTATCCCATGTATTGGCTACAACCAAATCATGAGGCATCTTTCCCGAAACACCTTGAAGTAATCAAAATGGCTTTCTACTATGGTAAAACCCAATTGTTGGATGGGGTGGAAAACTTTGGGTCTAAGGTCCTCAATGTTAATGACCTCGATAACTAGTAAGGCATGTTCAAGTTGAAGATGACATCGAATGTAGTAGCATGCATGGCTCCACCTTTTGACACTAATCCTTTGACCAAAATGTGGCACTTGGTGACAACACCTTGGATGCTAATATGCAATTTCCAAAAATATGTGAAATTGGTTGAATTGAAACATTATTATGTGAAAGGTGCAAATATTAAGTAGTGTGGAAGATGAGAGGTGTTTTTCTATGTTGACTTTCATGAAATCAAAACTTAACAACATGTTCATTATCCATTTGCCCTTTGTTGTGTGCATGTCTACATAATAGTTTTACACTCTGCAAAAAAAATTCATATGTAAAATGTACTAAATAATGGTGAGTAACATGTCACTAATATTGTTACAATGGTTAGGCATTGCCTGCAACATGATAAGTGCGAATGTTGGGCCTATTTTGGCATTGTAAAGTTGTGTAGGTTTTGCACCAAAGTTTGGTAAATTCAATAGTTGTTAACAACTTTCTTTGCATGATGTTACTATGTTATGTTCATTTTCCAATCTATTTGTATGCTAATTTGATTGATTTTGTAGGCCACTTATGTTGGAATGGCTAGTGTTAAAGGTTCAACTGCCCCTAAATGCTTATGTTTTTTGTTTAAGTGTGTTTGAAATTTACATTTTGTGTGCATAATGCAATTCACAATGTTTGTTTACATGTTTTAAATTATATTATTTGGCACAAATAAGGGTTAAAGTCTTGACAAATTTTTTTACAAAGTGCATTAAAAGCTCCAAATGCAAAATAAGAATAACTAATAAACTTTAACTAAATACCAAATGTAACTAGATTGTGTCACCTTTAAATTTGGAGGAGTGATCAGAATTTTCATTGTCACAATAAAATGTCAACAATTTTGAGATTTAAAAAAATCTAGTGAGGCCAAACATTGTTCTACATTTCTTAATTTTAGCTTATTCAATAGCTCATGCATTTTAGGTGTGGCCCCATTACCAACTTTGCAAAAATGAAAAAAAAAAAATTTCGTGCACGATTTAACGTTTTTTTTCTAACGAATTTTGTTGTTTATTTTGACCAAAAAATAAATAAATATTTTTTCCGAGGGTAAGTTTGACAAATTTTGTTAATTTTTAAATAAATCTCCCCAAAATTTTGAAAAAAAAAATGAAAAAAAAAAACATTAACACCATCTGAACAAGACATCAAATGTAAGTTTTCATCTAGTGGATTATTTTCCAAATGTTGACAAGAGAGTTACATTGTGGATCTCAAACCTCAAGGTCATCAATTACCAAAATACCGTGGACTCAAAAATACCTCAATTATTTTCAATAATTGACACCATTTCGTTAATTACCTAGTCTATAGTGGGTACGTGTTCATGAAATACAATCAATTTGAACAATCGATGTTGAACAAATATGTTCATAATTGAACAACCTAAAAGAAAAAAAAATTAAACTTAGAGTTAAACAAGTCTATAAAATTATCTGAGATATCAACATTAGTACCAAAACTAGTAACGCAAAACAAGCCCACTTAATATAAACTTATTGCATCATGTGGGCAATATTTTTATGCCTTCAAATAACATCAAACATTTGTTCATTTGGGTGGGATTAAAGATGATATTGTCGACCAACAAGTGAGTATAAGATCGAAACCATGTATGTTTATTACATAGTTATGGAAATCTATGTATTTGTTTACACAAATATCCTTTCACCTTTTTATTTTCTATGTGTAACTATTGTGCCACACCATTATTCTACCATGGATTTCACATAATCATAAATTATGCCAAAACTTTTGAAGATTAAAATTTTAATTCCATTCACAATTTTTTTTTTTTCATAAAATTTTACATTCATACAACAACTTATTATCATCAAATGAATGCTTCCAAAGGTCACAAACATTCAATTATATACTAACTGAAAAAAATTAAATAATTAAAAAAAAATTACACATCACATGGCTCTCAATGTGAATCAACATGCACATTAACGTGACAAAAACTTTTCACATGAATTATCATGTGTGAGTTAATGCACAATAATGTGACAAATTTTTTTCACATGAATTATTTTCAACAAATAAATTACCAAATTAAACCCATAAATAATTATATAAGTAATAATCCAATTACATCAAGTTACAATACCTTATTAGTATGGTTCTACTTTAAGAAAGGCTTATTCATTACAAATATTAGTTTACAATTAAAAGACATTATTCATTAATGTAAAAATACATAAGGTCGACAATTTCAATGTGAGGTAAAATGAGGTGAAATGAGTATATTGTGAAAGGTAAAATCTCAAGTAATGGCCATAAATGAAATAAAGGCTCGCACAAGGTAATCGTTGAACACAAGTCTTATTTCAGTAATGCCCTGCCTCAAGGGCTTAATTAAATTTAAATATCCGTTTAATATATATTTTTAATAATAGGCAAATTTTACAATCACAACCCCAAAATTTTAAAGCCCACTATGGAAATAATGTTGAAAATTTCTTGGAGACCTTTTACATGTAGCTGATACTCATCTTGATATTCTATATTTTATGCAAAAATTATAAAATTTTTAATAAAAAATAATTATTGAACCCATATCAATTAAGATAGGTTATGTCATTTGCATTGATTCACACATGATAATTAAAGTTGGTCACAAATTAATATTTGCATTTAAACTAGTATGAAAATTGAAAACACATTACTAATATTGATATCAAATTTTAATGAAATAATCCAATTTACATTCAACTGCCTAAGTACTACTGAAAATGTGGTTCAGGGTTTAGTGTTAGATTTAGGGTTAGGTTTAGGATTTAAGGTTTGAGGCTCTGATTTGAGAAACCCTTTGCATATTTTAGGGCTGGGGTTTAGGGCTAGGGTTTCATGTTTGAAGCTCTGATTTTAGAGACCCCTTTGCATATTTTAGGACCGGGGTTTAGGGCTAGGGTTTCATGTTTGAAGCTCTGATTTTAGAGACCCCTTTGCATGTTTTAGGACCGGATTGATGTTAGTGTAGTCTCGTGTTTCAGAAGGCTAGATTTAACAGGAGAGACAAAAATCACAAGTTTGCTGTCCCCTATGAAGACGAAGGACAAGAACAGAAGACTAGAAGACTAAGGCGTGGTGGATTACTTGCTGGAGGTGGTGGGTGCATAGTGCATACCCAAAACATTTCGTTGATTGAACCAAAACCGATTGCATCTGGTTTTGGAGCTTCTGAAGATCAGCAGGGGTAGAGAAGGCATTAGTTTTAGTTGCGTAATCGCGGTACCCATCTCGTCGATTTTCTCATCGTTCTTGTTTGTGGATAGAAGGAGAGAGAGAGAGAGAGAAGAGTTATTTCCTTGTGTGTGTGCGAGAGATCCTCTTCCAGTTTTGTGGGAGGGAGAGAATAGCGAGCTTCTTCTTACCTCTGCCCGAGCTCGTTCTAGTTTTCTTTGAGAACGAATCAGGAAAGCTTCTTATCAATTTGTTTTCTAATTAAATTTTCAGAACCAGAAGCGCGAGCGTCATATCTCTCTGCCCGAGCTCGTTTGTCTTCCAGTGTTTTAGTAATGCGAATCCCAAACTTCTTTTCTCATCCTGACCTCGTTCTGAGACTTGAAACCCTAGCCGCTGCAAACCGACTCACAGTTAGGGTTAGGGTTCGTGCTTGCAGGGATCCAAATGTCGGCCGTCGATACGCGATCTGGACGGTGGATGGCCATCGTCTCCCTCACGCCGATTTCCCTGCCTCCCTTTCGCTATATAGTCTGCGTTCACCAACCACAATTCAACGGTCTCCCTGTGTCCTTCGTTTTGAGGTTTGCACTTGCTGTGTTGTGATGTATGTGTTCCTTATCGGCGGTTTCTTTGGTCTTTTGCAAACTCGTCATGCGGATCTCCTCTAGTTGGCTTTTCGTTATATAGATCCTCATCGTTTCTGTACAAGCTTGCAGGCATGCTCGTTTGGTCTTCGGTCTGAGGTTTTCAGTTTCTTCTGGTGATCGGGATTCTGAATGAGAGAATGTTATGGAAGGAGATGAGGACACTTTCCCCAAATGATCGAATCTGATTCTATCTTTGCTACATGTGCTCGCAAGAGCTCAAGCCAGAAAACTGATCCTTCCGTGTTTTAACGATGGTCGACGTGTTTGTTTATGCATTTGTATTTTGATTATAGTTCTGCTGTGGTCGGCGTCGTAGCTTTGCTGACTTGGTAAGCATGCATACTCTTTGGATACTAGCAGTAAGTATTTCTGTCGAAGCCTGGGATGATAACATTTTAAGGCTTGTTTCTCAAACATTCGCAGTGGCCGCCTAAAGCTTTCGTCCTCACGGGCTTGAGAGCTGATGCTGCTTAAACCTTCCTTGGATATCTGAGGCTTCGGCAGTTGCTTAAAAACAGTCTTTGTAAATTAATCTTATTAGGTTCTGTACGTAGCTCTTATCACGGCTATGGGTGTGGATTGATTGAGGCGATGATTATAAAAGTATCCGCGCTTCTGAGGGGTGACTCTCTGAAGAAAGAAGTACAATATGGTTATATGGTTGAATTTCTTGAGATGAGCCTCATGCTAAGAACCTGCAATCTGAGCTTTTAGGGGAAAAGCCGATCAGACGACAGACTTCTGTATTATATTGAAACTTGATTCTAGACTATTAATCTTCCAAATTGCAGAGAGATCTCCACAAGAACAATATTATGGGAAGATGACAATCAGTGCAGTCTTAACCTCATGGCAGTTGCCACTGAGTTTCACGAACAACAAAGGCAAATTGCCATGACTCTGCTGTACTACACAAATTGGGGTATAATGGTCCGCCGAAAACCGCAAGCAACCTAGATAATGACAATTACAATTTCCAAATACAGCCAATTCTAATAGAAAGTTACAAAATCCAGAGTTCAACATAACCCTAATCCTTTCCTAAACAGAAACCCACACATTCCTATCACCCAACAACCATCATACTGACTTATTTCTTGTCTTTTTGACAGAATTTCATGGCCATGGGTGCATCAACTGAAACACTGCTAAACCCTTTCAGCTCCATACACGAGGTGAGAAGACGAGAAGCTGCAACAGAAATACAGAAAACCCTAAACCTGCACCTTTCTATTTTTTGTCCCTTTTGAACAACTTTAAAACCTACATATGCACCAAAAACCCTTTAAAACGCCTTATCCAATGTTCAAAGATCTTAAGCTCCTAAACCCTATTTTAAAAAAGCTGATAACTGAACCCTTTACAGCCCCCACCCCCACCTCCCCCTTTCACTTCTAGAGGGCATATTTTGATCCTTTTTTGGGGGACAGATTTGAGCAATTTTTGAAACATTGGATGTGCCAGGTAGCTACAATATCTGTTTGAGTTCCAAATGCATCACAGGGATGTCTACAGATTCTATCTTCTCTGCTACACATGTTCAGTGCCTGGCCTATCCTATCTAATTTGATAAATAAGTCACCTCCAAGTTCAATCAATCTGAACCGAATTGGTATGCAAACAGAAAATTTCTCTTATCTTCTACAAAATGAAGTGGAGAAGAAAAATCACTTACCCCAAGCACTTCCTTCTATATGTGGGGATCTCCAAGTAATTATAATAACAGCAACAAATACCCCAAATATTGTCAATTCTTTTAAAGGGTTTTCAGAATCGATTGACCCAATCAACTCACCTGTGACTTTTGATCACATGCAAATATTGACTTGTTTTGTTACCTACATCAAGAATTGGGAACTCCAGACATTTTGCAAGGTGGGTCTCATCCAGAGCAAAATTTGTGTTTCTCCTGAGGTTACCAGCTCCAAATGTAACTCATCCTTGAACTAATTTCCAAGGATTTTGGAGTTGCATCATCTCACCAATAATTGGCATCTGCTGCAAGTTCAGCTTTTTTGTGTATTGGTTGCTTAGTTACACTCTTGATGGCATTTGTGGACAAACCATATACATCAGCAACTTCCATGAAGACTTTTCGGCTAGGTGAAATGTTAGCTGCCTCCATGCTCTCCAACAGTTGCTCCATTTCCTCTGAATACCCATCCTTCCCATAGGCCCTGGGCGCAGGGACAAACACAATGACATGAGTGTGAAATCTTATGCACAAGGAAGATTAGGATGTCAATTTAGATCCCACTGCAAAAGATGTGGTGCAGGGCCTGACTCTAGAATGCAGGTCAAGAGTGCAGCATCCCTCACCTGAGAAGAATTGAGTATGAGGATGCCTGTGGATTCACACAGAATTGCCTTGCATCTTTCAGCAACTTTTCTGCTTCCTCATACAATTTGTGATCACAATAAGCAGCTATCATCGAATTCAATGTTGAAACCTCTGGCCGGATCTTGGCATCTAATAGTTGCTGAAAACAGTCTTTCATTTTATCAAATAACCCAGCACGCCCATAGCCTGATATCAAAATGTCATAAGTGATGACAGTTGGCTTGAAACCAGCACATATCATTCTTGAAAGAGACCCCTCCATCTGTTCCACTTGCCCTGCTCTTGCATAATTACACATAAGTGAATTGTATGTTCTCACATGTGGTTTGTGTTTGGACTTTGCTCCTGACATGCTTTTGAACACCTGCAAAATGGAAAGACCAATTTCAACTTTGTTGCTCCTGGTATAGAACTCATTTTTGTGGCAAACTGATAGCAATAAAATTCAACCAGGAAAAAAAAACCTAATCAATCTCTTGAGTAGAAATAAATCCAGGATATGAAGCATTCGTTCTGAAAATCCAGCCCCAAAGTCTCAGAGAAAGCATAAATTGTAAAGGAAACCCACCTGTTCCATCTTGGCAAAATCTGCCACCCGGCCATAAGCATCTAATAGTGTGTTGTAGGTGACTAAATCAGGCTTGCAGTGTGCTGCACGCATTACTCTCAATACACTTTCCATTTGCATATACTGTTTGCTTTTCCCATATGCATCAATGACTCCATTGTACGAGTAGATGTCTGGTGCTATTCCTGCATTTTGCATTTCCTTAAAGAGACTTTGTACTCTCTCAAACTGGTCCAGCTGAGCACTTGCCCGCAACAGAATGTTATAAGTCACCACATTCGGCTGACATCTGCTCCAATCAGGCAAAGATCCAAATCAGGTACACATTAGCAAAAACCTCAGTTCCTCGGCATCAAATGCTCATGAAGAGTCACTGAATTTTATGAAGAGTGAGAATTTCTTCAAACCTTGGTTTTGCCTTCATCTCTTCAAAAAATTTAAAGGCCTTCTCCAATCCTTGCCCCAAGTCTTGGCTGCGAACTTGAGCTGCTATGACAGAATTATACAAGGAGGTGTCTGGACGACACCCATTTTTCCGCATCTCGCCAAATAACCACATTGCTAGTCTTAACTGTCCTTCCTTTCCCATAATCGTTATGAGCTTGGAGTAGAATCCACTGTCTGACTTGTACCATTTCTGCACTTGCATCCATCGGAAAACCTGCCAGATTCCAAAGGGTCATGTAAGAATTGGAGTTTAGGGTTTAAGCCCCAGAGCAATCCATTGCCTCCAAGGTCACAACCTATGTCCAGGGTTTAAGCTCCAGACCAATCCATTGCTTCCAAGGTCACAAACAATTGTCCTGAGTTGACAACACATTTCAAAAGTTCAAGTATATAGTTTGATTTCTACCCTCAACCCGCAACCCATATACCTCAAGAGCAACCTGCCATTGATGCTGAGCTCCAAGACCTTCAAGAATGTAAAACCAATCTTTAGAATCCAAACCCCGAGCTTGCTTCTCCAGCACCTGAAGACAACAACCATGGCTTGATTGATCGTTTGCAGTAAACTTCCTTCTTTCCCAAGGAGATAAGATTCAATCTGTACTTGCAGAAATCCGGTGCTACTGTCTTCTACCCTTCAGTAGTGGCTCACATTTCTTCTTCTTCCCCTCACACAAACTCAAAAGAAAAAAAGAGTGGCATACATACCTCCACCACATTGGCTCCATCCAAAGCCAACAGCCGAACGATGTTGGTGGCCGCAGAGCTGCTATCATGGTCCCGTCGTTTGAAGACTCTGTTGGCAGCGCTGATCACCAACAAACTTTTCTTCCTGCTGCTCCTTCTGCTCTCTGTGAGCCTGTTACTCGACCACCCACCACCTGGAAGAAGGAAAACTGGTGATGGGTGTCTACAGCATCGCCGTGTTTGAGTGAGGTTTTGTGGGAAGATCAAGCTTGATGATGAGGCTTGCCTGTAGTGAACAGTAGTCCAAAGGTGTGGTTGGTGATGGTGATGACAAGAGACAAGGGTGTTCGGGAACACAGTAGTGAGGATTCCCTCAACCCTGGAATGGAGTCGCAGCACAATCATTGTCAAATGTGCATGACATCAAAGAAGAGAGAGAGAGAGAGAGAGAGAGAGATTGACTGCTGAGAAAAGAAAACAAACGAAGAAAACAAAGACAAGACAATTGCAAGCTTTTGACTTTGATCCAATTTCAAGCATGAATCTGCTTGAGTGATAGATGCAAAGGACAAGAAGCACCAGGAGAGACAGATCTCAACCACAGCAACTCTGAGAAATTCTGTGGGCGTAGATAGAAGAGTAGAAGAGGCACCCAAAAATTAGGGTTTTGGGTTTTTGGCTTGAGTTTCTTTGTCACTCACTGCAATCTTGTGTTTTCTTTTTGTAATTTGAGTGTATGTAATAACATGACAGGAAACTCTTGACAAGAAGGACAGTCCATGATCTGCAATTGCTCTCTACATTATTGATAAGTACTCTTGCTTTTTGGCAAAGAAATTCCCTGTGAAAAAAACACTGTCAAAATACAGACAAACAGCAACAACCAACTCACAGGGACAACAGCATGGTGTGCTTACCATGTCTGAGAGGTGAAGTAGAATGCTTGGCATCCATTTTTCTCTAGTTAAGAATCAATGCCATCATGTGCAAATTGCAAAATCCCACTTTCTTGAATTTTAAGAAGAAGAATCAATAAATGCCCATGTGCAGTTGCAAAATTTTGCAATCTACAAGTGACAATTCCAGATCCACTTTCTCTTAGCTAAGAAAGAAAAATGCCATGTGCAAATTGCAAAACTTTGCAATCCACAAGTGACAATTTCAGCATTTTGGAATGAATCCACTTTCTCTAGTTAAGAATCAAATGCCATGTGCAATTGCAAACTTTGCAATCCACAAGTGACAATTTCAGCATTTTGGAATGAATCCACTTTCTCTAGTTAAGAATCAAATGCCATGTGCAATTGCAAACTTTGCAATCTACAATTCACACAGTTTAGCAAATTTGGAATCCACTTTTCTCCAGTCTTGCCATAAATGGAGTACACAAAGAGAGTTTCTAATCCCACAAAAAATATGGGCTTGTATCTCCTTGACAACCAAAAAACGTTGTTGGGTATGCAAAAATGCCCCTCCATGTTTGTGTGATTAGCAAGTTGCTTTTCAATATTTACTTGATCCCATATATCAAGAAAAAATTATCTTGAATTTTTTTGAAAGCCCATCATGATTTTTTTTAAAAAAAAACATTCTCGTTCTATCCCTCTCCATTCAGGATCCAAAACAATTCTTGCAAAATACATTGGACTTATGCATGAAATATCATCAATCGTTTAAAATATTGACAACTTTTTTTCACATTTCTAATGAACCCTTCTTCCATTGCATGGTTTTTCACAATTAATGAATCGTAATGTTGATAAAACTTGCCCATTGTTGGTTTTCCACAATCAACAATCACCAAGATAAGTTGTGTGTATTGTTGAGGATAAGTTGAGGATCATCAAGTGTTTGTTTGCAATGTATGTATGTAGCCATCTTTTGCTTTCTAGTCGTGTCAACAACTCCATTCAAAAACTAATCACCTTTGGAGCACACACACAAGATGTTTTGTAGTGTTTTTGTTGGTCTTGCCTACTACCAAGGCCCTTAAGGATATTGTTGTGTTTAGATTCATTATAGAGTATATAGTAGCTTAAGGGATTTTGGCCCCTACTAGGTAATAATAAAAGGTCTAATTTTTTTAATATGAGGATTATTGAAAGATGATATATTTTGGCTTGTGTTGAAACTTGAGATTAGTTATTATAGAGTTATAATATCTTGAACAATTTTGGTTTCTTTTAGAGGATTTTTTTGAAGATTATATTTTTGCATCGTGAATTATTTGAGTTTCCATAATTCTTCTTTTGCCTTCAGATATTTTTAAAATGTAAATGGCAAGGCCATAGTGTGACGCACCCCTTGTTATTAATGCTTGTCTATATATTACACATTAATATAGATCTTGTTTTCACCCAACTTTGTTTCACAACATCATCCAATTCCTCCATCAAATCCTATTTTACCACCCTTTAATAAGGTTGTTTGCAATTTGTTATAACTTGAACAAATGTATTTATGACTATAATGTCCGAGATTAATTAGCATTTGTTAGAAATGATTTGATTTGATGACATTGAAAGGGGTAACACATTAAAAAAATAAATTGCAATTACTTCATGTATTTCATCATGCTTTTGAAAATTTTGACTTTTTTTTTCAATTTTGGTTATGTTAAATCAATAAATTTCTTCCTTATAGAAAGTTTTAATTTTCTTTTCCTTAGTTCTTTTTTGCTCGGAAAATTTAGCAACTTGCTCCCTCAATGGTTGCAACAAAATTTTGATGGAATTGAAGAGCACAACTCTATGTTGTTAGACATCCTTGAATGAAAAATGTTCACTCATTCTAATTATTGATGTTATTTTAAATTCCTTAACACAATGTAATTCCCAAGAATTTGCATGTTATGTAGATTGGATTTACAAATCCAATAAATGTCCATTCCAAAGCCTTTAAAAAGAAGCCATGGGTTTTTATTTTTATTATTAGCAAATAAAGAAGAACTATTATTAAGAGACATTTAAAACCTTGGAATATTTTGAAATTTACAATTTCCTTATTAACTTAGTTAATATTAATATGTTGTAAACTTATCTCAAGTTAGTTATAGCTATGAAAAAAATACATGTAATGCAAATCTAGAAAAATTTACAAATTATAATGAGAATAGAATATTTATTAAAAGAACTAAAAATAAAAACTTAAAAAAGTTGTAACAAAATGAAAAAATAAAATGAAAAATGACAACTAATAAAAATCTATATTAGGCCTCTACCTATAGCAAAGTCTTGTTATAATTCAATAGAGTTGGGGGCCATATAATGGTGTTGCAACAAAATGAGAAGCATGTGAGTTATAATAGCACAAATAGGAGTGCTATTATATTTATTTATTTATTTATTAATAGAAGTGTAAACAAGAAATTGGGTTGCAACTTTATTTTTTGAACTCTTGTGCCAAAAAAAAAGGGAAACAAGCCAAAAAAAAAAAAAAAAAAAAAAAAAAAAAAAAAAAAAAAAAAAAAAAAAAAAAAAAAAAAAAAAAAAAAAAAAAAAAAAAAAAAAAAAAAAAAAAAAAAAA
>Ga0209611_10001266_pt1 | contig 42487 bp, 48 predicted proteins | sample S1TSphgellanicum_3_FD_187693 | JGI IMG/M metagenome (GOLD analysis project Ga0209611, IMG submission 187693) | Host-associated microbial communities from peat moss isolated from Minnesota, USA - S1T2_Fc - Sphagnum magellanicum MG (SPAdes) (version 2) | ecosystem: Host-associated > Plants > Peat... | reverse complement strand
AAAGAAGATGCCTGTACAAATTCGGTAGCAATTTGGACAGATGACAGCAGATTGCAGCATTAATGGTGATTTTGAATTCTTAGAATTCCTTGTTTGCTAATGGGTTCGACGTGATCTGCTGCTGCAGGTCTTGACAGAGCTCAAGCGGTTGATTCAAAAATACAAAGGAGAAGACCTGAGCATCACAGTCACAGGTCATAGTTTGGGTTCCGCATTGGCGACTTTGAATGCTTACGACATAGCCCAATCTGGATTCAACCGGATCACTGATCCTGCTGCAGCTGGTGCTGGAAACAACAACAGGAATGACAGTTGCCGCATTCCGGAAAATTGGGGTGACGAAACAGCACATCCAGTACGACCCGACAAAGAAGCGACAATTCCGATTGCAGTGATGTCATTTGCAGGTCCAAGAGTGGGGAACAATGCCTTCTGCGATCAGTTGAATGCGTTGGGAGTGAAGGTACTACGAGTGGTGAATGTGAACGACATCGTACCTCGAGTCCCCGGGAATCTGTTCCCTCCACAACTGAGCTTCATTGACAAGCTCATTGACTTGCTCCCTTTCACTTACAGCCATCCCGGTGTACAATTGTTGGTGAACAATTTCGATTCTCCTTACTTGGATCCCGAACGCTCTAACATCTTCAATTGTCATAACCTTGAAGGCTATTTGCATCTAGTGCACGGGCATCAACGCTGGGCTGGGCTGGGGAAGAAGCAGAAGCTTGCTCGCGACATCGCGCTCGTCAACAAGAGCTCCAACTTCCTCAAGGCCGGCCACAACATTCCGGATAGCTGGTGGCAGATCGAGAACAAGGGACTGGTTTACCAGGATGGTGAGTGGGTCCAGCAAAGACGCCTTGTGGAAGATGTACCGGTTCCCCCAGTTAACCACAAGAAGTCCACATAAGGGAGCGTTAACAGGTTTACTTTCCAGATTGCTGATGCTCTCTTAAGTGGGTAAGTTCAGCAAATGCGGGACCCGGAAACTTTATCGAGTTTCCTCTGTACCGGTTCTCCCACTTAGGCAAAACGAAACCATACATGTAGTAGGTACGTTTGTTTTCCAAACAATCAAACTGCTAGAGCTTTTTTTGTAATCAAATGCCCTCTCAAAAAGCCAAATTTTTTTTTAAAATACAAATAAAAATTGGGTGGTGGATCTCCAAAAACAACAAATAAATAAATAAATAAATTTGGGTTTTGGTTGTCCAAAAACAAAGAAATCATTTTATTTTTTGGTGGTGGATACTCAAAAATAAAAAACATATATTTTGGGTTGTGGACAAGGAAGATATAATAGGTAGGTACCTACTGTAGTTCTTATCTCATTAAAAATGTGTCTTATTTTTAATAAAAGAATTTTGAATTGAGTGAGAGCTCTTTTGTTATGTATTCAGCCCCCAAAAACCGGAATAAAAGAAAAAAAGAAAAAAATTGGGGGGGGTGGGAAGGTGTTTAGGGTTTTGGGAGGAGGGGAAGTATGCTCCGATTTGGAGTCTGATTTGGACTTGGACCACCCCACTTGACACTCATAATGATGGAAGAACTTGGCCACGTAAAGGCCACGATAGAATCTACATCGCACATCCGTCTAAAATGTGGAGACAGAATGTACACCCGGTGGGATCATTAGCATTCGTTGGCATACCAAATCTGACCCGTCTAATTCTCACTCTTTATGTATAGGAGAAGGGCCTGAGTAGAGGCCCTTCCGTGATTTGAGATACGTGCCTGAGGCTGGTAGGCCGAGGTAACAGGTCGAAAATCAGGGAAGGGCCTGTACTCTCAGGTCATTTTCCCATGGAACGCAGAGCTGGGATTTATTCACTTTTTAGAAATAGTGACAGGCTGGCTGGTACCTTCCGCTGGTCAGAAGATCCCAGTACAGCCTGGCTGGTACTTTCCACCGCAGAAGATCCCCCCTTGCTGAAAACAGGTTTCCTCAGGCAGGTAAGGGAGCTGAAAATACAAAGGAAAAATCCAAGCCATGCTTTACGTCTTGTCAAAACATCCAGATACGAAAATTAGCCCTTGTGATACGAGATTCTTATTTTCAAAGGACAGGCTAGATCTAAGTTTATTCAAATTTCAAAGAACAGGCCAGTTTTGGCTTTTTTAAATTCCAATGAATAAGCGGGTATGAAGTAGGGCCAGGGGTTAGATTCATTTGAAGGGGGAATACATCCTTAAGTCTTTAACAGAAACCCTAACTGATATCCTACTAGGTTCCTTAAGATATCCCAATTCTGGGAGAGAAATCCTATCAGGTATAATCGATGATTTTTTATTCAAGTCTCAAAATGCAAGCCTGAAAAATCCCTTGTATGAAACATTGCAAAACGGGAAAACCAACAACACTCATTCATGCTGCAAAGGGGAAACCACCAACAAAACATGCAAAGTTTTCAAATTTCATTGTACCTAAACTTAAAATTACAATAGATTTGTCATTTTCTCAACTTCTAAACTATAAACCAATTGAAAAGAGATAATGCGAATATGAGATAAAATGATAGTTTTTTTTTTTGTTATAGTGGTTCTACTGCAGGCCATTCTTCCATGTTTCATATGTAGTTTCAAATGGGCCCTCAAAGAATATTCACATATTCAACTCCCTTGAAAGATGGATATACATACTACAAACTAAATACCTGAAAAGACAAACAATCCTGAAAGACAAATAGACCTAAACAATAAATTAATTAAAAAAATCTAGACAAACCTCAAAAGTACAAACCTAAAAAATAGACATACTTAAAAAATAAAAACAAACCTTCATAATAAGAGGATATACACTCAAATATGGAAAAAAACAGAAGACTTCATAATCAAAAGGACAAACACTTGTGAAGTTTTGAAAAGCATTTGCTTGTGTAATTTTTAAAAAAAAGTGGGACAAAGATTTTTAAAACAGAAAAAATTTCAAAAAAACCTCCTCAAAGGCAAACCATCAAAATCTTAGACTTCCCACCAATCTCTAACTCCCCTCAAAATAGATACATAATTAAACAAACCTTCAAAGAAACTTGATGAAAACCTCACAATTTCAAAACACTGAAAAGTTTTCTATACAAGAACCCTAAGATGAAAATGATTTTATTGTCTTCATGGACACTCAATATGTATATGGATTTACGCATTTGGCTAACTACCATGTAACAAAATGCTACAAACTTCAAACACCTATACATTCCAAAACAAATTCATAAATCATCACACCTTTCCATAAAATGTATTATGGACATTTAGAAATTCTTCACGTTCAACGTCATTCACAAATTCAAAATATAATTCCTTTATCAAATTAGATTTAGTCTCACATACAAATGCTAAATTTGCAAGTTTTAAGCAACCAATACGAGGATCACCTAGCCAATTTTTGTTCACAAAAATAAGCTTGTCCAAATTGTCAATTTGAAACTGACATCTTCAAAATGCTATGGAAATTCCAACAATAAAAAATATTCTATTGTTTCACTATGGATTGTTGGGATGCCAAAAATCCATTATGCTAATATAACCATAGTGGGAATTTTTTGCTTTTCTGTCCACCATCATGATAAAAACACATTTACAAATTTCCAAATCAATAGGATAACAACGGAATGATCCAAGTTCTCTTCTTATGTTGTTTTTGTATGTTTGCATTTGTGTCAAATTGTTGAAATAAATCTTGAAAGTTCATAAATTAGGTAGATTTTTCAAGGTCTTGAACCCTATTGGGCATCAACAACTTGTAAGCCCCTCCAACAATAAAGGCAATAATAATTGTTTGTCATATTCAACGATTAAGGTGGCAACAATTTCACAACATAGATAAATACTCACCAACTACATATTCTTATACTTGGGATCCAACATCAAAGCCAACATGTTATGTTTTTTTTCTTATCAACAAACTGAAAAAAAGAAAGGAAAGGCAAAAATACATGCAACACTTGGCACTTCATACAAAAAATGAAATCATCCAACTCAAAATAAAAAACATTTACCTACTTTTCAATAATGTTGTCAAAAACTTTCTTGTGGGAAAGTTTTTCACCAAATTGCTCACATGTAAATATGACAAAATGAAGGGCATCCCCAAGGAGCTAGTGGCCTCAACTTTGGTTTAAAACATAACCCCTTACAATGGGAGACAAAACTTTCACTATAGTTTTGTAAACAACCCATGTTAATGATGAAGGAATGTAAATCTATAATGTTATAGTTTGTTGGTTATAACACAATGCAATGGTGATTTGAAAAATCAAAACATTTTAGAATAATAAAATTGACTTACAAATACAAATACATAAAAAAAAAAACTCAATTCACACCACATTAGTGAGAACAATAAAACCCTAATTAAATTTATAGTTTTAACAAAATTTCAAGACTTGTATTAATTAAAAATTGGTAATAAAAAAAAGAAATAAAATCACATTCACCTTGTCTTGACAAATGTGTTCAATTTTTCAGGCCTCAAACTAAATTCTATGCAAGTTTTCTCCCATTCTTACCTTCCTTCCCAAACTTCTTTGGCAAAACATTACATTTTTGGATATCAATTTCAACAATCTTTATGGATGTGCAAGACAATCCATGGGTCATTTTCTCATCCATGATCACATATTGGCAAACCTTTGATGGGGCATGCTTAAAGCATGATCCATCAAATGGCTCGAACATACCCAAACTTGCACATGAAACAACCAAATTCAAAACATTAGCAAATTGGACCCCTCATCTTTGATGTAAACAAGGATTTTATGAGTAAGGCAGAAATGTCTAAAAGTTGTAATCTTGGAACCATAGCTTCACCACTAATGTCACTCACCTTAAACAACCTGATAATCACATGTTTGGCCTCACATTTATTAAACAAAAAGTTAACAACCACAATAAATATGTCATGTGCCCCTTTTGATGTCGATAAGTCAAATGTGCATGTGGTTATGCATGTGTCAAATTACACATAAATAACCATAGCCTTTTCCACCAATCTAGGTAAAACTTCATCCACCAAAACCTTCTTGCTAAGGAAGACCACCTTTGGGCATAACTTATATGCAAATCTCTAGAACCAAATGGATTCAACAATCCTCATGGGCAAGTAGTCTTTAATCACAAAGAATATCAAATCCTTCAAGAAACCAACTTGGTTTTCATCATCCTTCTTGAATTGGTTAACAAAAAAAAACCTAGAAATGGCAAAGGGCATTATTTGTGCCTTCTTTTTGGGTGGCTCATGGGACATAGGTTACGTCTTCAAGGAATTATTTAAGTAAGGTATTATGCTAAATTTCAACATGTTTTTTCATGGATGTAATGCCATTTGATTTATGGTAAACAATGAAACATTTTCATAACTTGGTGTGTAATGCCAAAACTTTAAGACCCAAGGTGGTTATAAATAAGTTGGATCAATTCCAACAGATAAACAGTTCATTTGATAATGTTAAAATTGTAATTTATTGTGATATCATTGTTTAACAAGGGAATAAAAAATGGTTAATGAACGAATAAGTATTATGTGAATAAAAGCCCATGTTAATTTTTTATAAAAATCATCAATAAATGATTATTGAATATGAATAAAGTCCATAAAACATTCAAAAATCCATAAATATTTTTGGGTTAAATTTTTTTAAATTCATTTATTCTATTTTTCCTTTAATATATGATATATTCAATCCCTATAAGATTCCCAAAAATAATTCATAAACAAAAATGTGTTTATATAAAGTTATAGACAAAAGACCACTCCATATTTTCCAACTACAAAAATCCACTATTATATATTTGGAAAATATATGTTGTAATTTTTAATAAATATTTTTATTTATTTAAGTTGATAATCTTAATTCAATAACAAATTTGACATAGTGATGATTTTATGGCATGTTAATGACATGTTAATCCATGACACTTAACAAAAGTCTACAATGTGACCAAAAAAGTGGTCCACCTTATCTTGCAACCACCTCCCATGACTTCCATATGACAAATTTAAGCATCATATTATTTGGTTCTAAGAAAGGTCTTGTGTTTGTTTGTTCACCTTTCAAAAAAAACCCACATCAATGAATTGTAAAGCTTCCAATGAATTATTTGTTTCCAATATTTGTCATGTGTAAATTTGATACATATGAATCATCACCAAGAATAGGAATAATCTCAACATGATGTAGCTTTCCATTTGCTTATGGCAAGTTGTCAACAACAAACTTGCTATCATGGCTTGCAAATGTTGGGACCATCTTTTCATTAGGTGATAGATCTATATCATTCATGACAAGACTTGAAAAACTCATAGAACTTGTTGAAAGCTCACAACTTGTCACCAAAAGAATGTAAACAAAAAGGTTTTGGTGGGAGGTGAAAGAAAAAAGCTAATAAAGTCATTAAAAAAAAAACAAAGGGGATTTGGTGAAAGATGAAAAAATTAAAAAATGGGAGAAAGTTGGAAGGCTGAAACTTTGTGACAATTGATAGAGCTTTCAATGTGTAGTTCACAACCCCAATTTTGCCTTCCTTTTTGGTGTTCATAAATTTTTGAAACTTTTTTTTCACGTAATTGCATCAAAGTTGAAGCAGTAAGGCAACAAAAGTCATAAGGTGAAAGCTTCAAAGCTCTCACAAACCCTAAACCCTAAAACATTACTATTGAAGGTGATGGTTTTGGAATGAAGGCAAAAAAGACAAACAAAATGAAAACTAAGAACTTTTTTTTTTTCCTTTTTGATGTAGGATTTATATTTTAGACTACTCTTACATATACATACATTCAAATCATACACATTAATTTTATAATTTGCACTGAGAGGATAGGATTGTGAATGTCTTGTTTTGTAAATGTGTCCAATTTGGTATATTATATTGCTTGTACATGTTTGTAATATTTTGGTAGATCATAAAATTGTCTAATTTTTTCTCTACCCATTGGACAACAATCTATTGTGAAATTTGAACATGGAACAATCCTTTTTAAATGAAATACATGTGATGTTTTCATGAATGAAGTGTTAATGGAAGATGAACCTCTATAAAAGATTTTTGAAAAAAATCCAAATCTTTGAACATAATTAAACAAAAATTCAAAAAATGGTGCAAATTTTTTTTTATTTTTACAAAAGTTGAATGTGCAAAGAAAATTTTGAAAAATAACACAATTCCATTGTGTTGGGCATTTTATTATATCAACAATAACAAAGATGTTGATCTTATATCTCCTCTAGTCATGGCTTGTATCTTTTGTTATAATAATCCAATTTTAATTTCAAACCAAAAACTCAAGTAGAAAAAACCTTAATTTTATATAATACAACAAATGGGATAATCGTATCGAAAAAACATGTGTTTATAAACCATTTTGTTGTTGCCAAAAATTTGAGGAAGAAGTGAACAATCTTGTGAAAACAAATGAGGAGAGACAACTAGTAAAAGAAGGCATAATATATTTAGTAACTATATTCTCAATTTTTTTGTTAAGAAGGAACCTTTCAAAAAAGATGATGTGGAGGAAAAACAATTTTTGGAGGATTTAGGGTTTCTAATTATGAAAATAATTTATCCTTGTAGTTTATGAAAAATGTTTGGTTAGTGCATTTTAGTATGCATTTGTGTCCAAGGAATTATTTTATTTTCCAATAAACAATTTTCACAAGAAATGTTGCCTAAGTTAATGGAAAAAAACCAAACAATTATTTGTTTTGCCAACCTTGGTAAAATGTGATTTTGCAACTACAAGCTAGACATATAGATGTCAAAAGGTGCACATGATATTTTTCATTAATGATCAAATTCTTGGGGATTGATCGACGAGCAAAGCATGCTACCTTTGGGGTTTTTGAAGTCACTAATATTACTAAACAAACTTTGGCCATAAATTTGATTGAGATGTTGAGCAAATGTGAATTGAAGAAAAAAATTGTTACTTATGTGAGGATGAAAGGTCTAACTTAAATATTATCACTACAACATTAAAATCAATTGTAAGTTGTGAAGTATTGGGTTTGGGGGATAGTTTCCAAGGAATTATTTTTGGGCATGCATTCTTTAAATCATGTCAACGTGCCACAACATATGAAAAGTTTGCAAAGACTTGAAATATGTGTCTATCAAGTCTTTACAAGGGGATTTGCAAAAGTGTATTAGTTAGCCCAAAAAATTAGGGCATGGACAATAATAATGGAATTAGGCATGTGTGAATTTTAGTTTGTTTTCAAAGAAACTAAATACCTTAATGAAAACAAAGTATCTTTTAATTTTTCCTTAAAAACCATTTTATTTGCATTTAGAAATTTTTTTTGCTTAAAATATAATCTAACCTAGTTTTTTGCCTTTGTAAATTTGCTAGTAAAATTATCCTTTTTCAAGAAGCTTTGTAGTTTAAAAAAACTATAATGTTTTGTTATAACATGCATAATATTATGAAGATCATTGCAAAGTGCCACCTCCTTTGACATGGCACATTTCCTAGATTATTGTTGATTTCTTTTGCCATGTTATATATGCTTATGTTATAAACCAATCTTGGTGTCATTGGTTATTAAATGATGCATTAAATTTTGCAACATCCAAGAGTTTGAAATTCACAAATGAAATGAAAATTACAACTATCTTTGATAACCTAATGGATGAATACACCAACCTTGTTTTTGAGATAGCATGTTCAGTTTCCACATTAGAAAAAAAAGTTGTTGGGTTTTGGATTATTTTATTTCCATTCAAAGGAAATATGAAAAAAATAAAAAATAAAAATATGTTATTTTTAATGTTGAACCCTAGATTTAACATTTTTCATTTAATGTCCTCACTTATTAACCATTAGCAAGGAAAGGCCATTGTTGAAGATTATGATACAAAATCTTTATATCCATGCTTGTAAAATGCCATCATCATTTGCACCCCTTAATTAAATTTGAAACTAATATTGTTAACCAAGAAGTTGATGAAAATTATAATTTGGATATCTTTGAATGACAATTAGCATTAGTGAGCCACCAAAGGAGCTTGTGAATATAAAGCTTTTGATTTCAAGTGATATCGAGTTGATGTCAAAAACATCAAATGTCGTTTTTAATGGTGGCAGAAACAAAAAACCATGTTTCCTATAATTGGATTCCATACTCATAAAATATTGGGGATTATTGAATCACAAATTGATATGAAAAGAATTTTTTCTTTAGTAGGAATGCTTATTATTCTAATAAGATGTCATTTACAATTAGACAATTTAAACAATTTGATTTTTGTGAGAAAAAATTGACCAAATTTCCTTAGGGTTGGTTGTAAATCCTTTACTAAATTTTTAATGCTAATTGTGATTGATGTAGAATTAGAAGTCTAGGTGTTTGAGGAGTAAGATGGTCGCCAAATGGTGTTGGATAATTATTAAATCCTCAAGAATATACACAAAAAATATCTTAATCCTTATGTTATTCAAACTAAACTTATAAATTCAAATTCAAAAGTTAACAAGACAAACTCTCATGCATGTATTACAAATGAATAGAAATGACAAATGTTAATGCATTATTTAATTATATAGGCTGAATGGATATTACTAATAACTAAAATAATTACTTAACACCAAATTTAAACTAATTCAAATACTAACCAATGCTAATATAATTCAAACTAACTACCTAATGAACTTAGTTAGTAACTAATCAACTAAAACATTTATAAAAATTATAATTAACATTTATAAAAGTTAAATTAGTACATAGTTAATATGACCCCCCTTTTTAATGTGGATTATGTCTTTGTATGAATGCTAAAAGATTAAAAATCACTAATTTTAATGACATTCATCCAATACTAGTTATTGGTTTTGTTTTTCCATCCAAGTGAACGTAAAAACTAAGATATTATGAACATCATGGCAGATAGAATTGTGCAAGTTATAATCCACTATGTCTAAAGTTTGGAAAAGACTTGCAACCACTAGTTGGGTGCACAAAACCAATGTTGGTGTGTTTGAATATTTGTAAAACCATTTGTGCATAAACATGTACTTATAGATTGTTTGATTTACACAATAGTGTGTGTGATAATCAACTATATCACTTGCCAATGTTGAGCTTGAAGATATGACTACTTCTTGTGGTTTATTTATAAGCAATGTAAATGTGTATAAAACTACCACTACTAGTGCAAAATTAAATGCAAGAAAAATTTCTAGTTATGTAGTAGGTATTTTGCAATTGTGTTTTTATAAAAAAATTTGGCACTTGTTTATGCACCTTTTGGCATATGTAATTGGTGGGTTGTGATCCTATATTAACTTGACAATAAACATCTTTGATTTTGTGACTAGTTTAAAAATTGATTATTGTTTTTTTCGATTATGTTTATAACTATTTAGTCACAAAAATTACTATGTACAAGGGACATCAAGATGCGATGTGGCATCATGGTTTTACAACTATAGTCAATATGACAATTTATTCAATTTTTGTGTAAATATATTATTATTATTGAATTTATATTAATATATTTAAATGATTTTCATTTTTAAAAAATACCATTTACTTTTGCAACTAATAGTAACTAATAACAATTTTATTTCTAATGATGATGATGTGGCATGCCATGTGTCAATAAGGTGTTACAACTACTAGTCAACCTAATGACTCATGACATTAATTTCAATAAAATTATATTTATTGATTGGTCAAAAGTGTTCATAATGCTAAAACATGTCTTTTATGACTTGTTCTATACAACTACAATGTCTAACACGATTAAGAAATTGATTAAAAATGTTTTTAATAACTAAAAATCAACCTAATGATTCATATCATTAATTTTAATAAAATTACATTTATTGATTGGTCAAAAATATTCATAATGTAAAAACATGTTTTTTATGATTTATCTTATGCAACTATAATGTCCAACACAATTAAGGAAACGAAAAAAATGTTTTTAAAAACTAGTAATCAACTTAATGACCCATGACACTAATTTCAATAAAATTGCAATTTTAATCGGTTAAAAGTGTTCATGATGTCAAAACATGTTTTTTACAACTTGTCCTATGTAACTATAATGTCCAACATGATTAAGGAAAAAACTAAAAATGTTTTTAGCAACTAGTAATCAACCTTCTAACTCATGTAACTAACAAAAATGACTAAAACAAACAACGACAATCGTATAAAACCAATCATTTTATTAGCAAAATTTAGTTTAAATAACCTAATTTTGTTTATAATTTTATCATAATTTAGCTAGATTAAGCCATGTATTTCTTCAATAATGGACTTTATTTTAATTTTTAAAAATTTAACCAAATATAATCTAAATCTTCAAATTTATCATTGTTTACAATTTTAAACCAAGCTTAGCCTAAATAATTGTGTTTAAAGGTGTTTAACAATGTTTAAACATGTTTGGCCAAAATAATGTTTAGTTTCACTTGTGTTATTTTCACCATGTTTAGACTAACATAGTCTATGTTTAGCCTAGATTAACTTAATTTAATTTAGGTTTAACCTAGTTTTAAATAATTTAGAGCTTAAGTAATCCTAGCTAAGGTAGACTAAGTTAATTTATTTTAACATAGGGAGGCCTATATTAACCTAGGCTAAACTTGTAGGTAGTTTAGGTAAACTTAATTCATCTTAGGTCAACCTAGGGTGGCTTAATTTAATTTTAAATTAAAATTTTTGATTTTTATAATTTTGTGTTTAATAGACTTAATATTAAAATTTTGGTAGTGTAATGGATGAAGGTTTGAACCCCAAAGTGGAGGTGAAGGGTTCAAGTCCTTAATATTGCAACTTAAGAGACTCATACCATTTAACCTAAGTTTAGGTAGCCTAATCAAAACTACCTAGGCTAAGAGGCAAAAATTTGTTTTTAACCTAGGCCATTTGACTTAGGCTAGTTAGGCAAGGTTAAGTTGATTTTTGGTTAGGCTAGGTTGATTTTCGCTCATGTGTAATGACTCATAATTGAACATGTGTTTATAGATTTTTAACACATGTCATCCATCTATCAAGGCATCTTTTGTAACTCTTAGTTGAGTAAAAACAATTAGGTTGACATGTGGCATGCACTTTGCATGTCAAACCAAGGTCAATGATGACATGGAATTTCAATATTAAAAAAAAATCTTAGTTGATAAAAAAATTGGGCTTTATAATTATATGTCTTTTGTGAGTAAATGGGTGAAACAACATGGGTTTAACAATTCAATAGTCACTAGTCACAAATGTTCTTTTTAATTAATACACAATTATAAAGGTAAGTCGCAAAACCCAAAATGTTTTTTTGTGACATTTGTTACATAGAGGTATTGTTTGTTACAATGCTCGCATAGATGCTATTATCAAGTGTTTCGTGAACTTGTAAACTACCAAGGCTTGTGTGCACATTGGATTATTAGGTTGTGCATATTGCACTCATTGTTTTGTTATTAGCACAAAAAGATGAACATCATTGGCATGTTATTTGGCTACATCATCGTTTGCAAGCCTAAATGTACACTTTGAAAGCTCTTTTAGATATAATGAAACAAATGCACACCACTATTCTTGATATGAAATAAAATCTTCTCAAAAAGCTTTTATAAGCAATTGGACCTATAACTTTTCTTTTTCTAGCAAGTAAGGACAAGAAACAAACTTATCTCCCTCCCTTTTACAATTTGTACATGTGATTGGACTTCTAAAATACATTTCATATACATCATTCTACCTTGTTCAAAAAGAATTTGGATTTTGTATTTTTAATTCCCAAACATTTGTACAAAAGATTATCACCAAATGATAATGGGACAATTATTAAGTTCTCAAGAATGAATATGTAAAAACTACTTTAATTAATCTTATCTGATCCAAACTAAATTTATATATTCAAATTCAAAAGTTAACAAAACAGACTCTCATGCATTTATTACAAATGAAGAGGAATAATAAATGTTTGTGCAATATTTTTTTATATGAGATAGATGGAAATTATTAATTATTAAAATAATTGCCTAACACTAAGTATGAACTACTAATTGAAAGACTAACCAATGCAAATGTAATTGAAACTAATTGCTTAATGAATTTAGTCAATAACTAACCATCTAAAATTTATAAAAATATTAATTAAAAATTCTAGAAATTTAAACTAACTACGTAGTCGAAAGGGATGAAGTTGTGAAAATATAAATTTTGAATAAAAACATTATTGCAAATTTTTTTTCATTTAAAAATTATTTTGAACTTTTTCAAGTGTCAATTTTTTTTTAATGAATTAAAATCTGATAATCAAGTTGTGAGAACCAAATCTAAAAACTAGCTATTATTGCATTTGTGAGAACCAATATCTTTGAAAACTAGTTGAGTATGGAAAATATAAAAATCCTAATACCTTAACCAATTTTCGCCAACCCCCAAAATAAAATTCAAGAACCAATCTGATTGTCATAACTTTGTATTAAAATTGAATCTGGCTGGTTTTATGTCCCTAGAGCGTTGGCTCAAAATTTGAAAAAAAAAAAAAACCAAAACCAAACCTGGAATTGAACATACCTTGGCCTCTAGGTATAGTCGGACTGAGAAATTGGCCACCAAACCCAATTTGCATATATTTTGATTTAAAAATATTTTTAAAATATTTACTTATTTATTCTAGTTGGGGTTAGATGCATTGTTAGGTTGACAAAATCATAAATAATTTCCACAAAATATTAGAAAAAAATTCAGGCATGTATTTATTTTTTGAAATAATAGATTTGGGATTGAAATGCGGTTAGGAATGCAATTGTTAATTTTGGAACATGTTTCAAATATGCAAAGTTTTTTTCTTCATTTAAAGCATGTAGTTGATATGGGTGGTCACTTTTTATTGGTTTGCAGTGCTAGTGATTAGAAAAAAAATAGTTTTAAGGCTATGTGTAAGGAGTTTAAAAAATTATATATATATATATATTATATTATTTTATTTTTTAAAAATTTAAATTTGGAGTCTTGAAATTTGAAGAATTTCGGATCTGGAACTAGACCTGAGAGTCTATCAAAAAAATTTAAAACTATTAGGACGGGGATCATGGGTTCTTTTAAATTTAAAAAAAACTGCAAAAAGCAATGTTCTATACGTTTTTCAATTGTCAGATTTTTGAAATACATTAATAATAAAATTCGCTAGATTTTTCCATATTAGTTTCCAGTAAAGTAGCCAGCTGTATAGAAAGGATGCTTAGATTTTCTTTATTTTCATATCCTAAATTTTGGCTAAATCTTCTTATGGATGGATGGATGGATGATTACTATTACTACTTCCACAACATCACATCCACAACATCACATACATCCGGAGCTCACAAGGATCTTGATTATTCATCCAAATTTCATCTTCGTTTTCATCCATCCATTCAAGTGGTGTTTCACTTAAATTGCCTGTAGAATTTGAATCAAAAGAAAATAAAATGGGTTTTTTAGTTTCTTCTCTTTTTTAAATTTAGGGTTTAGGGTTTTCAATTTGTCGGCATTAGTGGGGCACCTGATTAGAAAGAAAGATCTGCTGTTTGTTTGAATTTGTTTTCCTCTTGAAGAAAAAGACAGAGCAGCAATTGTGGCACAGAAGTTGAAAAGAAGAAAAAGAGAAGGAGAATAGGGAAAAGAAGAAGCACAGTGTTCTTATTTTTGTCGAGTTTTCGCTTTTTTTTTACTTGAAAAATATGATTTTGGCACATACAAAGGATTTTTATGGAAAAAAAAAAAAGGCCCTAATTCGCCAGATTTCTAAAGCAGGTTCCAGCAGGTAGACAAAATATTAAAAAATTGTTAAAATTTTCTACTTTCACATCTAATCTATAGCCAAATTTGGCTAGAGGTTAGATATGAAAGTAGAAAATTTTAGAATCTTGCTTACCGAGGACAGTATTGTTAAATATGGCGACTTCAAACTTTTTTGTCCTCAAATTATGGCGACTTTGGCGCATTTTCTCAAAAAATTCGCATGGCACTAGGTTTTATTTTGTCACCGTGGTGTGAAATCTCCACACCAAAAAAAGAAAAAGAAAAAGAAAAAAAACAAACTGGATCCAGCAGGTAGCCAGAAAATAAAAGAATTCTTAAACTTTCTACTTTCCCGTCTAGTCTACAGCCAAATTTGGCTAAATCATGTTGAGAATGATTGCCATTTTGACCACCAATGTCACACACAACCTTTTTTTGCTGGCAATATGTAGCCAAAAATATAGAGAGATGTTTAAGAGTTTATATTTTCATATTCAGCTTGTAACCAAAATGGCTAAATCTTCCTATGGATGATCACCACTTTGGCTATATTAAAAATAATAATAATTAAAACTATGGGAAGGGTTGTTTTTTTCCAAACTTGTGAGGTAGGTGGGTTGGCGATCATCCAAAAGAGGACTTAGCCAGATTTGGCTACAGGTTAAAGGGAAAGGCAAACCAGTTATATATTGGCAACAGTGGTTTTTATTTTTTGACGAAGTTTTGCAACTTGGCGAAAGCTTTCTCAGAAAATGTGTGTGTGTTGGGGGGGTGGGAGTGGAAATGATTTTGTTTGTGATTTTAGGGATTTGTTCGCCATTATTAGAAATAAAAATAATTAAAATAGACACATCTGGACCTAAACACTTCCTAGGTCAACAGTCTTGGTTTTCGCACTGTGATGTGACGACAAAAAAAACTCAGTGCGAATTGTATAAGGGCTTTTTTTTTAAAAAAAATTAACTGTAAAAGTCGCCATATTTTGAGGGAAAAAAGTCGCAAGTCACCATATTTAGACAATGAGTTTCTACTGGTCGCCAGAACTAGGCAGGAATCTTTTAAAAAACTTACTTTACTTGTCTGACCTTTAGCCAAATGCGGCTCATTCCTTTTGTGGATGATCGCCAATTCATCTAGTTGACATAGTTGAAATAAAGAACTCTGGGACACGCCACTTGAGGCAGCACCACCAGTGTTTTCAATTTTTGGCGAAATTTCGCCAGATTTCGACCTGAAAAATATGATTTCGACCTACACAAAATGATTTTTCATGGAAAAAATAGCCCAAATTGGCCAGATTTCGAACAAAAAAAAAGGTTCCAAATCGCCAAATTTCATGATAACTTCCAGTAGTTAACCAAGAATAGAGAAGGATTCTGGTTTTTTCCTACTTTCATTTCTAGTATGTAGCCAAATCTGGCTAAATCATCTTATGGATGATCGCCACTTCAGCTACATCAGAAAATTGGGGAAAAAAACATTGAGCTGCCTTTGGCTAAATAAATGGCATTTAATTTTATTTTTGGCGCTAGGAAAATGTTTTTTCGCCAGAAACAGAGACACTGTAGTAGTGGGAAGAAGGAAGGAAGAAGGAAGAAGGTCGGGGGGTTTTGGGTTGGGGACTCTGCCTTGCCCTGCGACGCCGTTTCCGTCTCGCACATGCGCATCGCTCCTGTCTCTCCGTGTCGTCGCCGCAGAATCTTCCGTCGCCTTCCTCTTTCCTTCCTCTTACCAGCCTTTGTCCGACTGTGATGAGCATGAACGCGGCGGCATAAGGTATTGCATTTTCCTCCTCTCTTGCAATTCTCGCTTTTGTTTTGTTTTTTCTTCACAACCTTCTTGGTAAAGCAAGCCTTTGTTCTAGGTGTGCATCCTCTTCTTGGTCCGAGCTTTGTGTCAGGAGCGCAAAACACACGCACGCAGTCGAAACAGAAACAAATGACAGAAAGACACATAGATACATAGACACACACACACACAGAAACAAGAAAGATTGCGAGTGTGTGTGTAGGAGTTTGTGTAGAGATAGATAGATATTGACGAGGGGAAGGTTTTGCTGTTGTCTTTGTATTAGGCATAGCCGGATTCGTGTTGGAAGAGAAGCATCTTCTTCTTCTGTGGAGATGGCAACGGAGGTTTCTAAGAGGGGCTTGGCGGGGCCGCGCGACAGAAGGAAGACAGGCAAGGGGAATCCATTCGATTCGGATGAAGAGGAAACGACGACCTCGAGGGCTAGGAACGCGAGAAAAGAACCAGTCCGTCGAGGCGGGCCTGCTTCTTCTTCCCTTGCTGCTGCTGCTTCTCAGACAGAAGAGCTTTTCAGCTATGGAGATTCGAGACCTAAGTCAAGGTATCAAAGCGATAATAATAATGGTGGTGCATATGATGATACGTATGAATCTCATCAGGGTGAAGCAGACGGAGAGGAGTACGTGAATCAGGCTGTTCTTGATCTAGAGAAACATGCTTTGAAGAAGTCACAAGAGACTACATCCACAATCAAGAATTGTGTGCGAGTGGCGGAAGATACCATGGGCATTGGTGTCCAGACTTTGATCACGCTACATGACCAAGGGATTCAGATTGAGCGCACACATGAAAAAGCTGTGCAGATTGACCAGCATTTGAGCAGGGTAAAGTACACACTTTTTTTGCTCACGATTCTCTTTCTTGCCAAGAGTTTCTTGCTTTGTTGTCGTCTGCCACAAGAGATGTTTAGTACTTATGTGGGGCAAATTCTCATCAGAGACTTGGCATCCATCTTAAGAAGCTGCTGCCGTATGTTCGCACAGGTACAAAGAAAAACATGGTTTTTTTACTAAGATTTCTTTTGGCATCCAGCAGGTGTGCAAGTTTGGTTTTGCAACTCTTTCCCCTTTCTCAACTATATAGCATATTATTATTGACTCTGTTGCCGTTAAAAGATGAAGAAGATAGAAAGGCGGATGGTAATGAAAGTTTGACTGTAATCTTTTTTCTCATTGATTGGTTTCATTTTTTTTGGGGGTCTTTTGATCAGGGAGAGAAGCTTCTGGGAAGTCTTGGAGGGATATTTTCAAAGAGTTGGAAACCCAAGAAAACTAAAAAGATCACAGGACCCATGGTTCGTCAAGGTACACACACACATTCATTCTATCTGTCTCTTACCCAGAAACTATCTCTTTCTTTCTCCACCTTTCCTGGAAGCAATATTTTTCTGGACATGGCCAAACAATGAAGTTTCTCAGTGTCCCCTTCTAAAAGAGTGAGAAACTCATGTGCTGTGACACATTAGCTAGGGTGTCCTGATCTAGAGACTGACTAATTTCACAAGAAACTCGTGCTCTGATGTCTTAGCTAGGGCATCCTGGTTAGAAACTAACTAATTTCATGAGAAACTCATGTGCTCTAATGTCTTAGCTAGGGTGTCCTGGTTAGAAACTCACACAATCTACCTGCCAGGTGATTGGAGTTTAATATTTGACAGTTTGTTGCGGAGAACCACAGTTGCAATCAACAGTTGATGATGAAACAGACCCCTTAGAAATGTTTGACAGAAACTCTAGCTTGGTGGTGTAATGAGCATTATGTGTCTCATCAGTCCATCATTAAACTGCAAGAGACAAGTATTTGTGCAACAGTTGAATTTTTGTATAATGTTTGGTTCTATTGCTTTTGTACTGGAGATACAATCAAACTCGCCAAGTTCACCTATGTTGATGCTTGCAGAAGTGGAACTGTCACTGGATGATCCTCAAGTCATTTCTGAACACTGTTAAAGAGTGAATAAGTCTAATGACATGGGCATAGTATGTGCTGTGCTCTTGCAGTTGATAACCCTCATAAAAAAGAGAACCCTGCTGATCGAGAATCTTTGGGCCTAAATGGAGAAGCAATGAACAAGAAATCTGGAAGCTCAGGAACACATGATCTAAACAGTGTTGCTGGACAACTGGATGTAAGAGTCTTGAGCTCCTCCTCTATGTTAAATTATTGCTTGTGGAGACAGAGGCACTTCTGTATGCTGTTTATGCACATGTCTATGCAACTTAAAAATACTCTAGAGGGATCTGCAATGAACTTCTTTGCAATTACTGTCATCTGAGTGTGCTTTGCGTATGGGTGGAAACAGGCTGAGAGGGATACTCAAGATGATATGCTGGGGGAATTGAGCACAGTGATATCACAGATGAAGGAGATGTCAATGGACATGAACGTTGAGATTCAGCGGTATGTTTTGGGACTGTGGCCTAGATTTGAAGTTGCTCTCCAGTGTGCAGACACATTGTATGTGTTGCGTGCACTTGAATCACATTGCTGAATTAGCAAGTAATCAATTCAATACCAGAGTATTGAAGTTCATTGGGAAGGAGGGTTATATCATGCTTGAAAAAATCTAATGCTTTATTCCAATGTCCTTAATTATCACCTGTGTTCTCTCAGGCAATCTCCGGGTATAGATCATCTATCAGAAGATATCCAGGAGCTCAACTCTCGAGTCAAGAGGGCAAATGTGCGGGGTCAGCGACTACTTCGGAGATAATTCTGCCCTATTTGTTAGATTGGTAATCAGCCAGAGGAGCAATGTGGACAAATCCTGGTTGCTCCCAAAGTTCTTCAGATTTTTTTCTTAACATCATAAATTGCTATAGATTGTCTTGGGTCATTGTCTGAGTTCAGAAGGTGTCTAGTTTCCCTTTTATTAAAGCAGGATTGAAAGAGATAAGCCTGTGGAAGCTAGTGTAAACCCTATGTGTAATAAGCACTCCAGGGAAGAGGAGTTCCCTTTTAGTCTGAAGGGATATTAGTTATAGAGATTTTATTGTGCAATTGCATGTATTATTGAGCTTTTCAATTCAGTCCAACAGTCTTCCAGTGCTACATTGTGGATCAAGTGTTTTCTGGTGAATATCGTCATCAGTCTGTTGGGTGTTTCCCACGTTCCTATTTCTGTGGGGCAAAATGTGCAGGCAGTACTGAGATTGGAAAATGGTAGCTGGAAGTGAATGTGCCACTGACACAAGGCCAGTATTAGGACTACCAAAGTTGAAAGACATTGAAATTTCCAAGATGCTTAGAATTTGAATTACATTCCAGGAGGCTAGACATTTTTGTGGTTGCATTCTGAGGACTGCTCCACACAAAGCAATCACCTGCTTATACTTTCATTGCTCTCCTGCAAAGGAAGGATACACAACACATTTTTATTAGTACTTAGCTATACATCATGCTTCCCAGTAGAGGTTTGCTGGCTGCTAACCGTTCTCTTTTAGAACTACTGGGCAGTTCAAGTGAGAGGTATATCTGATGCAGAAAAAAAGTTTATAGATTACAAGATATAGTTCGGAAATGGCCTGATGAAGTGCTGGAGCTGAATTCCTTCAAGACTTGTCATGCCAAAAGCTTGGATCTATGACTAGTCCTATTCTCCTAAGATTGTAACTATGTGATCGAATAGCACCAGTTATGGATCCATCTTTTTGGCATAATGACTTGATGTGCAGATGAAATGCTGGAGTTGAATTGCATGGAGAATGATGAACATCTTTGAGGCTTCAATGAGGTTTACATATGGCAAACCCACAAGTAGATTTACCAAGATGAGCATCAAAGCTGAGAGCTGCAGTTACTAGCAAAGAGTAGAGAGTTTTTCTCTCATGTATTTACCGGTAATTGAGGCTTTAGCCTAGGCTCAATGGAACTAGCAACATTGGGGGTGTTCCTGAAAGAAGCGCACCCCCTCAGCTCCACCTCAGGCAGGCACTTATTTTGGGAACGCCCGGCTCCAAGGGCATTATTAGCCTCCACAAAATGTTGCTTGTTCAGATTGTTTTATTGTTTTTCTAAATTTCAACATTTCTAAATATAATATAAAAACCTCTCTATTTATTTCTCTTTTTATTTTGAGGGATCTCTCCCCTAGCAGAAGATCCCTAGGGAGTTATGCAGTGGGGGAGATCCTGCTATATTTATATGTTCCCATGTTCCCATGGAAAGATTTTTTATCTGACGGATCAGCAAAATTGAAAAACACAAGGAGGAAAGGGACAGATAACGAAAATTCAAAAAAACAAGGAAAGAATGGAGGAAAGAAAAAGAAAAGATTTTTACATGTGTGGAGGTTCCCATACTCATGTGTTCTCGATTGGTCAGGAACGGCCTCGGATTACCACCCTCATGGGACACTCCCTCAGGAGAACCCACTCGGATGGGAACCTCCCCTACAACATAATTAGTTGGAAGCTGCCAAGGTACTAGGGTAATGAGAAAAAGCTATGCCTCCCCCAACTTCCAAGAGGGGTATGTAGTTCCTCAATTGAAGGCTTGGCAGCTGGGCTGCCACATCCCTAAAGTATATCTCTAGGATCTCCAATCCATGGGAGCAAAACTCATTTCCACTTGTAATCCAATATTGGAGAGTTACGTCCATTTTGCAAAAACCTACTTTGAGGACACTAGGTATACACAACCAATGAATGATATTCTTTGACGAGGCCAAATAACAATGAAATGTGTTCATGACCATCACATGATGATGATGATAGATATTGATAGATATTCATGATCATGAGCATGATGATAATAGAATGTTCATGATTATGACCATCAAGTTGATAATGATAGATGTTTCAGATCATGACCATGATTTGATGAAGTTGATAGATGTTCATGACCATGACCATAATGATGATGACAAATGCTCTTGATGATGATGGTAAAATACCTCTGATCATGAACATGTTGTTGATGATTTGGATAGATGTTCATCACCATGACCATGATGATGATAACAAATGCTCTTGATCATGATGATAAAATGCTTATGATCATGACCATGTTGATGATGATAGATTCTCTTGATCATGACCATGGTTTGATGATGTTGATAGATGTTCATCACCATGACCATAATGATGATGACAAATGCTCTTGATCAAGGTCATACAATGCTCCTGGTCATGGCCATGGTTGATGATGATAGATTCTCCTGATCATGGCCATGATTTGTTGATGTTGATAGATGTTCATCACCATGACCATGGTGGCAATGACAAATGTTTTTTATCATGACCATTTTTATTTTAATAGATGTTCATCACCATCACCATGATTATAATGACAAATGTTCTTGATAATGGTCATGTTGATGATTATGACCCATGTTTTGAATGTTGATGATGGATTTTCATGATCATGACCATGATGATGATAGATGCTCTTGATCATGACCATGAGGGTCATGATCAATACCATCATGCTGATGATGATGATGATGATGACGACGACGACGACGACGTTAGATGCTAATGATCATGACCATGATTTGATGATTATGATGATAGATGTTCAACACCATGACGATGATGATGAGGAGACTCATGACCATGACCACGATGATGGTGATGGTGCGTGTGTTGGTTGGGAAGAAGAAAGGATTTAGTGCACGTTCGTTCGTCTGTTGCAGGATAAGCTTGGATTCTCCGCATCCTACCCTTCTTCCTCCTCCTGCTGCTGATATACCTACATCCCAATAGCCCAATGGTAGAGGCTGCATTTGCCTTTGCTTATCTCCATTGTTGTTGCTTTTCTTCTTTTTTTCCATTCATATTGTTGTGAAAAAAATTTCTTCTTTTTCCTTCTTTTTTTCTGTGCTGCTTGTCGTTTTTTCTGCTGCAAATTTTTTTGGGTGGGTTTTTGAAGAAGAAGAAGAAGTTGAGAATTGCATGGTGTTGTCTGTTTGTGTTGGAGATGGAAGAAGCTGGAGGTTCTGTTGGAACCTCCTCTTCCTTGCACTCTGACCTTCCATAGCTCTTCATTTGTTGTTTTGTTTCTTTAGCATTTGAGCTGTGTTTGGGGGTTTTTTTTTTCCCCCTTCTTCGTTTCATCTCTTCTTCTTGGTGGCAAGTGTATTGGCACATATGGGGGTGCCCTGGTGGTTTTTGAGCTGACAACTCCACTTCTGCTATGGCCACTTTCACTTGCTTCTCCAGTGTGTTGATTCTGACTACTGTACAAGTGGGTAAATAGATCTGTGTATTCTTTCGTGAGGGTTACTGCGAAATTTGAAGAGTTTCTCAAAGTGAGGATTGCATTACTGATCCAGTATTGGGGAGATTCACAATTGGAGAGGGAGGAGAGGGGGGATGGCAGTATGTGCATGCAGCATGGGTCTGCTTAAGCTCCTCCCCCCCCTCAGTACTACTGCTACTGTTTCAGCCACTCTGTCCTCCCAGGTGGGTGACCAACTTTTTTTTTCTTCTCACCCTATTTTTCTTTACTGAAGGATGGATGGTGCAAAACATGCCAGTGTCGGAAACAGCCCATATTCTTAACTAATTTATGAAGAGACTGTTTGTTGGACAGAAATTGAGATGGGCACAACATGCTCAGTATGGGTAACATCAACTCAGAATTAGCTCAACAGAAACCCTAATTTTTTTCAGATTTGTTTCCACTTGGAATCATCAAGGCACTGCCAGTTTGCAGCTCACAACATGCACAGTATCAGTAAACATTAACTCAGATGTAGCTCAACAGAAATCTGAATTTTCTCCTCCCACCACCTTCAGCAGGAGAGGAGGTAGTTCAATTGGTATTGTGCAACATTTTGGTCTGTTGGGTACCCACTGATTGCCCTGAGCTTTTTTGTGTATTTTTGCAGCTGAGACTGGAGCGGGGAGTACAGAATAGTGATTTGCCATGTGCAATCAATTCTCCAGAAATTTTGTCAGTGAGGTGTGCATGTAACATGGCACCAGCAGGTGACAACTATGCGGGTCTGGTACAGTCTGCAGCCCTAGAAAGTTCAGGCAAAGCTAGGGACTTGAAAAGGGGGAAAGGCCAGGGTGGCTGTAACCTCCAGAAGCAATGTAGTAGGAATGATGTGAGCTTAGTCAGAAGACCAGCACTATTAAGAGTGCAGGCCCGGGTACAAGACTGTTTAGAGCATGAGTGTCATGAGATACAGAATAGGCTACAGGTAAAGGGGGGAAGAGGGGGAAAGGTTTGCGACCGGCGACCAAAAACCAGAGTTGAACATAGACAACAACAAGTAGAAGTGATCACAAATAATGGATTTGTGGAGTTGGAGGAACAACTGGGAGTAAGTAAGCGCACAAAAGAGGGAAGTTTGCAGTTGAAACTGAGTAGCAAATGGCAAGGGAATGAAGTTCTGAAAGATGAGGAAGGGAGGTTATTACAAACCCGGCAGGAGGAGGGGGGTGCTCCTCCTACCCGTGCCCACGCAGCATCCCTTGTAGAAATTGCGTCACATTTAGCATCTGAGACAGGTACTTACACATGCCTCTCAGTTCTCCACTGAGCACCTGAAAGATCACATAACATGTCTTTTGATCATGGGCTGTGTTTTTTTGTTGAGCCATAAGTCTCTGATGATTTGGTGAAGGTTGACCGAATATGGTTTTTTGTCCATAAAACCTGATTCTGATCTCCTTAGCATAATGGAGATGTTTGGTGTGCAGAAATGAGTTTGGCCCTGAATGATATACCAGCAGAGGCAATTGATGTTCAAGTAGAGGAGCAGTCAACTGATGAACACAACAAGCCTTCTGAAGTGGATGCAGATGGATGGATGAGTATGGGATTGCAGATGCCAAGACCTCTTGTGAATTCTCCAGGTGGCCAACGGGTGGCTGAGCTAGTGGCTGCATGGGATGGATTGGCTAGGCGTCTACCTTTGGACTTCACTCAAAGCAGTGGCTCCCCACTTTTGTTGGCAGCTTTGAAGCTCACAGTCAATACACTGCAGCATGCAGCCTTAGCTGAGGATGGCCGAAATCCTCTTGTACGGGCGCTATCTGTTGCTTATGTTCTTGCTGACCTCCGGGTGCGTTCTTTCTTTCTTGCATCCTTTAATGCTGGGTGATACAGGCAGTGAGGCAATTTTGTAATGGGATGTCTGGATTCCCTTTGGAGGATCACTTCCTTGAAGGTTTTACTCTTGGCATAGGGTGGAAGAAGAAAAAGAGTTTCCTGTGTCCAACCATTTGTGCTGTGCTGGAGTGACAGATGGATGCTGAGGTCATAGCAGCAGGGCTGCTTCAGGAGGCTTTAGAGGCTGGCTACTTAAGAATAAGTGCTGTGGAAAGAGAGTTGGGCAATGGGGTGGGACGGCTCCTACATGATTGTGCCCGTGTAAAGCACATGCCTTCTAGAATGGATACTCTTGACGATGATTCTGCAAATGTGGTCCGTCAGTTTTGTCTTGCCTTTCATGATGTGCGAGCTGTGGTCGTTGTGGTTTCTGCCCGCTTAGATGTAATGCGCCATGTCCAAACCCTTCCTCGCTACCGTCAACAAATTCTTGCTCTTGAGACAATGCAGATTTATGCCCCGCTTGCTCATGTCATGGGAACAGGCACTATGGGCCTCGAACTTGAAGACCTTGGATTTTGGGTCCTTTTTCCAGACTCTTATTCATATATTGAGAGCTGGTTGAAGCGGCATTGGGCTGATGGTGATAAGCTAGTAGCTGATTCTCAACAACTTTTTCTAGCATCCTTAGAAGCTGACCCAGAGTTACAAGCCTTAATCAAGCTGGTGACAATCACAGGGCGGTGTAAAAGCCGATATAGCACCATGAAAAAGCTCCTGAAAGATGGGCGGCAACCAGAGGAGGTTTATGATATCTTAGGGTTACGCGTGGTTTTGACACCCAAGGATGGGGGTAGTCTTTTAGAAGAGAAAGAGAGAGGAGTGCAGGCTTGCTATCGGGCGATGGAGATTGCGACTAGTTTGTGGAAGGAACTTAAAGGTAGGCTTAAGGATTATATTGCAGCACCTAAAGAAAATGGGTATGAGAGTTTACACTTTACTGTATTCCTAGGTGATAATGCAAATTGGTCTCCACACATGGAAATCCAGATACGGACAGCAGCTATGCATGCTATGGCAGAGGGTGGCCTTGCCTCTCATTCTCTATACAAAGGAGGACTGACTGATCCTGAACAGGTATATTACATGTCCTTAACCTGTCAAATGGGCTTTCTCTCATGGTTTTCTAGTGTGTCTCATGTGACCTTTCTGGCAATTAACAAACCTTGATATCTGCGCTGCTCTTTTTGTCAGATGTCTTGTATTGGAATGAACAAGAAGATTCCCATCCTTTTACACTGCTATTGTTCTGTGCAGGCTGGATATCTAAAAGCAATCATGTTGGCAGCAGCTGATGTGGCTGTATCAAGATTTTCAGACCTAGCAGGAAATGCAGTGGAGGTTATTGACAGAGAAGATCGCATATACAGCAATAGTGACCACATTTTTACCCATTTTGACAAGAATCAGGATGGTGTGATCAGCATGGATGAGCTCCAACAAGTCATCAGGGAGTTGGGAGCTGACTCAAATGACTCACATGATCTGATGCGGATTGTCGATTCCAATTTGGATGGTTCTGTCTCTGCTGAGGAATTTCAAAATTTCTGTCGACAGGTACTCAATCCTCTCCTCATCTCAGCCTGCGGTTGTTCTTCTATTGTTGTGCATAATTTGGCATTGGGAGTTCATGGCATATTTATTCTGAGAATGATGGGAACAACTAAGTCTCCAGCAGAAGCCAATAGCAATACCTTCTGTAGGACCACCACTTATAATTCGAAAGAGAACTTCAGAATTCCCTGAGATCATATGTGCCTATTGGAAGCCCAGTGTACATTGAAGGATGTTTTCTGTTGTTAACTTTGACCAATATGGAGACATGGAACACTCATGTTCACCCAGTCCACTCAGGACTCCGCAGCATCTTCTTGTATGGGATGATGACTCCTGGCTACACTATACCATAAAATGGGTACTCTTGTTCTGTTTTTCCAGTGCTTTCTGAATAGAAAAATGCTACTATATTCTTGTGCTTGACTGCCACCATAGAGAGTCACTGGATTTGAATGCAGTAAATTTTTTTGTCTGCAGGTGAAAATCTTTGAGAATTTGGCAGGGGTTGATAAGCAGTTTAGTACTCAGCTTGACCAGAAGCTTTTAACTGACTCGGCTGACATCACAGAAGGTACAGTCAAGGAGACCTATGCTACATTTCCAGATGGCTCATCTTCATCAACATACAAAGATAACATAAACTCTTCATCATCACAATATCCCTTCCTTCAGACATCTGCTGATTTGAGACCACCCAGCAGTCTTACAAATGGGCCTGTCTTTGTTGAGCAACCTACTACTGAGAACATTGAGAGGATGATGATGGATGATGACATAACTCTCCATAAGTCAGCCAAGAAATCTGTCAACAGTTCTGCTGTATCAGAAAGTCTGGATTCTCCTGTGGGGGACAAGCTGTTGGTGGAAGAGCCTGAAAAACTGATGTGGATAGAGAGGATTAAGGGCTCTGACAAAAGCTCCACAAGTACAAGTGTTACCCAGAGTGGCAGCGATGTGAGAAACAAGCTAACAAATAGTAGCATCACTGGACTTGCAAAACCTGAAAAACCTGCACATCTTCTTGCTTGGGCAAAACCAAAGACAAATGACACCTTTCAACATGATGACAAGGACTTGGTTTTGTTGCAAAGGTCTGGTCAGTCAACAACCGTCTGTAGGAATGAGGAGGAGAAAGTGGAGACCATGTTGACACTCCTGGAAACAGATAGTATCGAATCTAGCATTGACAGTGAGCTGACAGAAATCAGGAGGCAAATCATCTCTGGAGACAGAGCAGCTGCACGCAGCTCCCTGACTATGGTTAGTGCCCAAAGCCTGATTGAACCTCTTCTTCACATCATTGTGGTATTAAGCTAATTGAGATTTGGAAGGGTCTGAATTTGACTCTAGTGAACATTTCACCAAACAATTGTATCTGGTGATTTGACAGCTTTCAAGGAAACATCCCAATAACGCCCACATTTTTGTTCATTTCGCTCAGTTGGAGAGAAAAGGAGGTATGGAAATATCACCAATGTTTTCTTTCTGGCCATCACCCCAAATGTAGGATATTTTGCTAGCTTTAGGTTTTAGTCAAGTTCTACATACTAGTTGAATTCACCTGCTGCCCAAAACTTTACTGCAGATATGAAAACACTGTTCACCCACCCTGATGCTGTGGTCATGTATGATATGCATCAAGGTCTGAAATAGTGGGACATGTGTGCAGGGGACTCAATTGCAGCTGGGGTCTACTATTCAAAAGCAGTTAGAGCATTCAAGAAGGTTGGAGATATGGGATTGGCATATGTCAGAGCTTTGCAGGCATGGGGTTCTTTAGAAGCACAGAGCCGTCATGCATCCAGAGCACGCCACCTTTTTCTGGAATCCATTCGTGTTGCTTGCAAGGTGAGGGGCCCACCCCCCATCATTATTCACTGGTGTTGTCATTTAATTGCATTGCTCTTGAACTGATTATTTATATCTGGGACATTTGCAGCTCCCCATGTAGTTGTATGAGTATTACAAGTGTCCACCCAATGTTCCGAGGGGGTTGCAACTCATGGTTACCTTTGCAAGTCATTGTGGTTCAATTCTGCACTAGACCATGCTAGATGCTACCAACCATAACCCAGCCCAGCTATAGCAGGGGTTCCCAGGCCAACCAGTCACCAAAAACCATGTGGGTATCTAGGGGTAAGACATTGGAAGGGTTGGATTACAGTTTTTCCCTCAGTAGAGCAGTTAGATAGTGATTACTTCCCTAAGAAGGTAGTAACCCTATAGGGTAATAGTAAACAGAAACTCAGTCATGCTTAGGGTACGTTTCCATGATCTCTCATTCACCCTTTATTTGTACTACCTCCCACTCAAATAGTTGGGGTTTTTATGTAAAATATTGAGACACTGGCCCACCATTCTAGCAGACTTCCCACTATTCTGGTGGATGCCCCCACCCCCCGAACCTGCCAAATCTGGAGATTCCCACCAGACCTAAACCCTAAACCCATTCCCTTGCTTCAGGAGTTGTGACAGAAACTCATGATGCAGATGTTCATATAATGATTTGCCCAAAATTTGGGGCAGATTGTTATGTACTTGTCTACACCCACCATCAGGAGCTGATGAAGGTCTGTGGAGTCATGGCAGCTTGTCACTGCTATTCATATTAAAGGTGATAATGACCTGACACTTTGTGAGTGACACTCATAAGGTTATGACCATACTCATTCTTGTGGTGTTAGTTTGGGATTTGATGGAACTGACCAGAAACAGTTACATTCAAAGTGTTGCTGTGGAGTTTTCTCTGCACAGTAGTGCCTTTACTTTGCTTGCCACAATGATCAATTACTTCTTGTGATAGTTTGGACCTAAAGCAGTTTATATCACTGCTATAGAGGAAGTAGCACAACCATGTGACAAATCTGACAGTGCTCTTATATATTACCAGGAAGAGAAGAGTGGAGCTTCAGAGTTGATTGGAGCAAGTGTGTATGGGCTTCATGCATGGGCAATGTTAGAGCAACAGTTAGGGAACTGGAGTAAAGCACGGTCATTGTTGGAGAGAGCAGCTCTTGTTCAGCCTGGGAATGCAGTGGTGCATCAAACTCGAGCACTGCTGGAGGCACGTGTGCATAACTACGCAGCAGCCCGCCACCATTTCCGCCTTGCTGTTGACGTAGCTCCAACAGATATCAAGTGCTGGCAAGTGAGTACAACCATTCTGTTCCTACAACCAATTTTTATTTGAAAACATAGTGGTGATTCAGGCATTCAATCAAATTTCATAACTCTTGGAATTTCAGCTTTAACCTCAAAAAAATTGGGGTTTCTCCTCTACAGCTCCTCAATGGGTTGAGTTTCAGATGGGATTTGGTATGTGAATTGCAGGCATGGGCATTATTTGAGGCTAGTCAGCAAAAAGTGCAGAAGATGCGCTCACTGTTTAAGCAGGCTCTCAAAGTGGATCCAGAAAATATGCACTCCTTACAGGTCTGTAGATTCCATCCACAATTCATAGTAGTGAGTTTTAAGTGTAGGAAAAGTGTGGGCACCTCCCTGTATGTCTTTTCAACTTTTCATCACAGCACTATTCTTAGGCAGTACTTGTTGGGCTTTTCCAACCAAAGTCATACCTAGCATGTACCGCAAGCAATGGGCAGTACCCCATGCTTCAGTCCTGTGGGGAGTGCATTTATTCAAAGAGATTTCAGCAATTCGAATGCATGCTCCATGTGATTGCCAGCAGTTCAAGATTAAAAAAGCTTTTGTCCCCCATTGAAGCAACTTTGTAGCATTTCAGAACTTTGTGGTCTGTTGCTATTACAGGCTTGGGCACATCAGGAGGCTTTGTTAGGGACAGATGAGTCCAGGCACCGGGCTAGGAAGCTGTACCAACGCTGCATAGAAGTGAAGCCTGACAGTGTGCATGCATGGCAGGTAACTCTCACTGCTGTTCCTTCTATCTCCTTCACTGTCCTTCATTGTTTTTGTTTGAGTGGCTTAACATTAGACCCCTTTGTATAGATGGCAGGTGTGAACATTTTTCTGAAGACAACTATAATATCTATGAACAGACATTTGAGTGACGGTATGATGTAATGTGGTGTGAATCTATTAGGCATGGGGGATATTGGAGCAAGAAGCATGTAATTTCACAGGGGCACGTAACCTCTTCGAGAGGGGGATCAGTGCAAATCCTCACAGTGTTCCTTGCCTTCAGGTACTTCTGAATATCTGACAGATTTTATGTGTGCTTGGATCCTCCAACACTGTCCCTGCCTTCGTATGTTTCTCAGTGCACCCAACTTTCTTGTGAGATTATTTCTTGTTTGTATTGGAAGTTCTTATAGCTGACTTATTGCTGTGGGAGAGATGTAGGCATATGCACACATGGAGCGGGTAGGAGGAAATCTTAAGGCTGCACAGAGGCTTCTACTGCTTGCCCTCTCTGTGGAGCCTGAGAATTCAGCTGTTCTGATGGTTGTAATCTCCACTAACCATCCTGGTAACATGGCTAGTTGTATGCAATCTAAATAGTCATAGGACTTTGAAAGATGAAAGTTGCCACAGTTCAGCCAAATATGAATGCCCTCCATGGATGTATGAATGTTGGCTATCCATATAACTGCTCTCAAACTGGGCTAAAAGGGCATTATCCACTCTTTTAACTTTGTTCCTGTTTTCCCATTTGTGGGATTTTCAACAGGAAGCGGCACTAGTTGAGGAGGGTATGGGAAATGGACAAATTGCAGCTGAGTATTTCCAACTAGCAGCAATTGGTGACAAACAAAGAAGCCGTCTCAAACGAAAATTGTTTGAATCTCGCAAGAGTGCTTCTCATTTTGAGCTGAAGCTGAAAACTTCTGCACCGCAAAATGGTGATGATTCAGGTGTGGCTAAATCCAAGGTCAGGCACAAAAGCTCTAGACCAAAAAAGGATGTGTGGAGGGCAAAGCCCAGTTCATTTGAGTAAGATCTGAAGTGTTTTGAACTCATGTTCTAACCTCTTTTGTGATGAACTCCCTTGTACACTAATTTACGACCAATCCAAAATTGGAAATAGTGATCAGGTTATGCTAGTCTTTTTAGTTCAGAGATTCAATTCCATTGTTCCTACATCTCAAGTTTTGAACTTCAAATGTGTATACCAGTCCATACTGTAATGGCATTTGGGGATAGCTGATCCAGGCCTCCATGATGTATATAGCTGACAGTTTTATGTACATGGCGGGTCTTTTAATTAGACCTTGAGGTACATAAGTGAAGAGTATATTATCTTGCCTGTACAAAGTAGTTAACTCCACAACCACTTGCACAGGAACTGTGTCAGATAAGCACTTTGGACATTCAACTTTTGTATCATCTGAGTTCCACTCGGATGAATTAATTGCCTCAAGTTGGGTTGAGTTTGTTGCTTTGAGTTGGCTGTGATTATGGAATTATTCTCTGATAAAAAGATTGAAGACACAAATTCCCAAATGAGCCACATGGTGGTAAACATATAAAGGACCCAATACCAGGACTAGGCTGGTATGAAATTTTTGAAGAGTACCTGAATACAAGGACCAGGCTGGGAAGTTCAAAAGTCAATACCAGGCCAGCACTGGTATGTACTTATGGTACAGGAAAAAAGGACCCAATAAGGTTCATGTCCTAGTCAATGTTTTGTAATTTTCATTAATTTAATGGACGTGAGGAAAAATGTTTTTCAGCACATGATGTTTCTTTGTGATGTGATGGCTGTTGGTTGTGCAACTTGTCAAGATTTTTTTTGCATTAATCAATGTTTTATGTGTATGTGATTTGTTTTATTCTCCAATGGTCATGCACCTAGTTATATTATAAGAACCATCTCTGGAAATAATAGAAGGAAAGAAAGAAAAACAAAAAGAATCCTATTCGCATGTTATAGCTCACCCCAGATGGAATGTAAATTCAACTCATTCTTGATAAACATGGCAGTCAAATCAAAATCTTTGGAACATGTTTGAGGGTATATATATCTCATGATAAATGAAATCATGGGACAATTTGATTTTAGTTTTTTTGATTGTGAATGAAGAAAGCCCTTGGAAAACAAAATTGAGAATTACAAGCTGTGACAACATACATTGTGACATATATTAAAGAAGGTAATCCCAAATCACAGCATCCAACACCACTCTTGATACCAATGAAAAGCCCTCAATGAGTAGAGGCGCACGGAAGTGATTTTGTGATGTTTAGTCCAGTGTTAGGTAGTTCTTTAAATTTTTAAGGAATCGTCCATTCTGGTTCTTTAAATACTCCACAAACCAAGAACCACCAGTTCTGGTTCTTAGAATAAATTTCAAAATCAAAGAATTGTCAGCTTTGGTTACCTCAAAACCCTTAAAGAATTGACAGTTTTCATGAAAGAAAAAGCAACAAGCTGATAATTTGCTGGGAGACTCTTTGACTTTTTCATATTTTTGAAACCCACAGTTATATACCAATACCAGTCTTTTTTAATATTTTGAGAACTGGTGGCCAAGTAAGTCTCTACTCAGGTTGATAACCAACAGACATCTGTCCCTCATTTTAAGAGCCACCCAACACTGATTCAGACCTAAGGTGCAAGAGTTATTGAATATTGAACAATTTTGTCAAAGAAAATTCTACAAAATTAGAACCAAAAATTAGGGAAATTGGAGCAAGCTCTTGATAGCCTACTGATGGAAATGCCCTTCGTGAGTGAGATTTCTGAAAGGTCAGGGTGTTCACACTTGGAGATACATGTCCTAAGATCGCATAGAGAACCAACAATTGACACTTGCAGGGATGCTATGTCCAATTTACATAATTGCAGTAACACCGACTACATGGTTAGCATGAAAGAATCGTGTGCATCTGCACATCAATTGATGACATTCATCCATTGATTCCACAGTTCAGCTGATATCAGATGGTGTACAGAAGAATATTTTGCATATTCAGGATCAGCCATGTCACCTGCTAAAAAGCAGCCTACTACGAACCAAGCACCCTATCCTTCAAGTGTTGCAATGCCATGGAACACTCTCCTTGCTGGACCAGTCATGTAGATATGATTGTCATTTTCACTCCATTCAATTTCCAGAGGGCCACCAGGCAATTCAACCACACAATTCTGAAAGAGGAACAAACCCCATGTATTAACTACAACTACAGTTCCACCATATTGATCTATGTTGGTGCACCAAATTGGGTTCATAAGAAAGGGTTTAATTCAATATGGAGATGTAGCTCCAGGAAGGGATTGGATTTGTTGCAGAAATAAAATTTGACCAAAAAAAAAAAGGATTGTGATTAACATGATGTTCTCACCCGTTCTGAGCGTCCTTCCTTGACTGCTGCCACAACAACAGCACATGCCCCAGTTCCACAAGCTTGAGTAGCACCTGGTATTTGCAAAAGTTGCAAGTGAAGACAAGCAAATTGTAAGTTGACTTCACATCCCAATACAGCAGAGTAAACACATAAAAGTTCACAGATCAAAGTTATGCTCATCTGAATCTTTAGGGAAACCCCATCATTTTTGACCAGCCATCATATGGTTGGTAATCAAATTGTGAAACAAATCCACAACTTGAACCACCAAATGACCAACAATGCTAGCTCAACCACTCAGAACCAATCTACAACTGCCTGGTGGAACAAACACTTGAGAAAATGCATCAGAGAGAGAGCTTTACCTGCACCACGCTCCCAAACACGCATTTTGAGATGTGATGGAGTCAAGACTTGGACAAACTCTGCAGCACCCAACAGACTAACTGTCAGAACTGCACAAGAGCTTGCAAGAAAAAATGCTGGGTATTCTCAAACATGCAGTTCAAAGCATGCAATGGCATGGTACCCAGAAACAGAGGAATATCCTCTGGTTGTCAGACACTTCACCTTCTGCAAAAAGCTGAAGTGCTTGCTTTCAGATACTGTGCTAATGCAAACAAAACCATGCCTGTACTTGTGATGGACATCTTTCCTGCCAACTGATCATGAGTAATATCCAAGGTCAATTGGATGACTCTAAGTGAAAATTCCATTAACAAACTTCATTAAATATATCACTGTCCACACATAATATGAATCACTTCTTGACTTTCCAGTCTTGACAGATATACTACTTCCAATAGTTTACGCATGCCTATATCTATGAGATTGCAGAGAAATCTCTACAGCAACAGTAAACATGCCAAATACAAAACCACCAGTTGAGCTTTGGTGAGTGGCAGTGGATTTCCAGCCAACTCCTAGTTTGTACTTGACTGAAGTCCAGAGTAAAAGATGTTGAAGAAGCTGTGTCTCAAACCTGTGTTGATTCTGGCTGGAAACACAGAATGGTGCTCAAAGAGGGGGCCAATCTTCTCCAGTGGCAACACATCCACATCCCAACCCTACAACCCACAACAAAATATACACACCCATGCACCGATCTTCACTAACAAGCCGTAAGTCTGCTCAAAAATAATTTACAAGTGCAAGTGGTGAACTGTGTACAGGGTAAGAAGCTCCACCTGACTTCCTTGCTCTCCAAAAGTGACACAATGAGGATTTCCCATGCTGACACAAGTCACAGTGTAGGTCTTTCCATCAACCTCCAATGGCGCCTGCACTACCTCCCCAGTTGTTGCCAGTGTTGTTGGCACATCAGGTGCATTCAATATCGGAGCTCCCATATCTACACAAACCTGCCAATTGGAGAAAATCTTTTCACTAAAGACCCACTTTTTGTTTTCAAATGATATATGAATACTACACATGCACATACCATCTAATGCTACAACCACAAAGACATTCTTAATTCCCACCATGTAAAAAAAGTCCTCCACCTCCTCATCCCACACAATCCTGAACAAGCACAGTAAAACTCCTGCTGAGCACTAAGAATCCAATTTCATCTGACTAGGAGCTTCAGAGTCAGAAACCTCTTTGAAGATTTCCACAGCAAGAAAGCTCAAAATAGACCATGCAAGAACCCTGTCAGCAAATGGTTGGTATACTCAGAAAAGGACATACTACAAAAAAAGGACCACAAACCTGGCCATCCTTGCGGAGCTCCACTGTCATATAACCAGCACCTGTCAAGACTTTGTAGCTGCACCCACCACCATATCACCTGCTTGTGTCAGTAATTGCAAGCAAGTGCCAATGAGGGTTAACCCCTTCAAGAACATGTGCTAGAAGAGGAATGGCCAAAAAAAAAAACCCTAAAAATTGGCTATTCAAATCTACCTTTTGGGCTCCCTTGTATTCTCAAGTTCCGCAAGATACTTGGCCACACAGCGTATACCATTTCCACACATCTGAAATGTGCACAGGAAAGGTCAAGTCAAGTCTTCTGCAATTTGCCAAAATTACCAAGGAGAATCCAGAAGGCTCATTGAAATCATCGTCTAAACTCTTGGAGGACGAATTTATACACATCATAAATAAATGTCACTGTGATTGCAAAGAGGGACTCCACAAAAGCACATAACTGACCAAACAAACGTTTGTGCCTCTTAAGGTCAAACTGAAATAAACATGACAAGACTGAAAATGGTCATAAATTTTTGTGAGTACTGTTAGTCACAAAGTATCAGACCATCAACTTCATCATACTGACAGTGACTAGAAGAGCCATTATTCCTCATGTCATTGATAAATTGCAAAATAAAACAGATGAAAATGCAAAAACATGGTGTTCTATCTGTGCACCCAGGAGAAAAACCCTAAACAATAGAAACCAGCTTGATTACACATCCCTGAGGTCCTCAAGTGAATGAGTAATCTTGAATCTCAGCAAACCCATGGGATTCAATACTAGGCCATGCAAAAATTGATTTGCAAAATTTGAAAAACAAAACCCACCTCAGGTTCACTACCATCAGAATTATAAATCCGCATTTGAAAGTCTTCCTCGTCACGCAGCACAAAAATGACACCATCAGCTCCCACTCCCAGATGTCGATCACACAGGTGCACAGCATCAGTAGCTGAAAGTTTCAAGTCCAATGAGTCCAGATTGTTGATCTGCAAGCCCCAATACCAATCTCAGCAGCAAGCAACAACAGAAAAGCCATTTCACATATACCTAAACCTTGAACCCTTCACTCTCTTTCTTCTGTAACATGGTACAAGAACATAATAACACGGGGCAATTTGATGATGAAAAGATGCCATATCTCATACCATGATGAAGTCATTGCCAAGTCCTTCGTACTTAACAAAATCAACCGTCCTTTGTGAGGTCCCTGACATGCCTGCCAGTGTTCTTGAAACTTGTTCCTGCTGTTTATTGCATTCAAGCAAGGAAAGAGAAGCAACTATCATGCAACTGTCCACTAATTCTCACAGCTTCAAGCAATTTGCAGACTTCCTCGCTCTGAAGAGGGGGTTCAGAAGGTTTAGGGTTCTCCCAGAATCTCAGACCCTGAGGATGCTTTTTTTTTTCCTGGTAATTGAAATCCAAACTCAGAGGGCAGTAGTACCTGCAAGCCTTCTGGATCGGCAACGGCAGTAGAACCGCTCGCTCTAACGAAAACCCCGCGTGCAGGATTGGAAACATCCTTCTCCGGCATCCGTGTCTGCTTCTTCATCGACATGGATAAACCACATTGTGACGATGAGCTCCAGGGAGAGGAAGGAGAGGAGCAAGCAAGGCTGGGCGAGGGTGGAGCAAGGGTGGAACGAGTGCATTCCAAGCAGCAGCCAAACCGTCGTTGCAGGAAAACAGGCGTGGCTGTTGCAGCTGCAGTCATGCTCATGCTCATCTCAGCACTCCAATGACCAAACAACAAACTACTGCCACCACCACCACCACCAAGCCCGGAAGAGGTGAAAGACACTCGGAAATAGGGTTTAGGGTTTTGAGCGCCAAACCCTAATCTGGTTTTCTGTGTGTGAAGTCTGCCAGAAATTGTTTTAACTTGTTTCGCTCGTTAGTGTAGCAGATGATTGGATGTGCATGAGATGTTGTCTGTTCTATGATTGGATGTCACAAGCTGTAACATGGTGGTAAAATTGTAATCTGAGGATGTTTATCATTTCATAAACAACGCCCTTTTTATTTCTATTTGTCTTTTTTTTGAGGGATCTCCTCCCAAGCAGAAGAACCCTAGGCCGTTATGCGATGCCATAGGAGCTCCCCCAATTTTGTATGTTCCTGGGTTCCCATGGAAATATTTCTTTTCTACGAAATGGGAAAGAAGTGAGGAGTTAAAAAAAAAAAAGAGTTGTTTACGTAAGGGGAGGTTCCTGTACTAGTGCGTTTTCCTGAGGTTTGGGAACACCCTCAGTCTCACACCCTTGGGTGCCCCTCCCTTGAGAGAACACACTCATACTGGAACCTCCCCTCCAACATTCACGAAGCCCACTTTTGTCTTGTAGTCATTTGTTGCAACTGTTGTTTTCATTGACAGTTCATAATAGCCTACAAGACCGTAGCTTGGGTAGGCAAGCTACGAAGTCTGGACGGTCCATGTTGTAGGCAAATAGACAATCAACACACCATTGAGAAAAGCCTTGTGGGGATATTTGTTAAACTTGTTTTTTCTTTGGGTGGTTGTGATTAGTTAGTTGAACGGTCTCCTCACTTTCTTCCCTCTTTTGTTTTTGTCAGATCTTCTTTGCATTCAGTTTCTGAACCTCAGGGCCATACAATAATATGTGCACATAGTTCTTATTGCAGGCAAGTGAACCTTGGTGCACATAATTTTTACATGTGCACAACTTGCTATTGCAGGCTATACAAAAGCATTGCTTGCTTCTTCTTTTTCCTTGTCTGATGCCTTTGGCGCAGTAATCCATCTTATTCTCAAAAAAGATGAATGATGCTGAGACGCATTGTGGACCCATGTTATAACACGTTTTGGGCTTGGAATGAACACTGCTGGGTGCCCACTACAAGTTCCAGTCGTGCACACAACAAGACCCAAAGTGTGTATGAGCACAGCATCAGACACATCTTGAACAGTACAAAAGGCATGGCCCACAGGGACAACTAAGTGACACAGCTATTACACTGGGACTCGTGACTTACTTGTTCCACTTTCCAATCCCCAGTTCAGCAACTTTATTCTGGTGTAAAAGGAGTTCAGATATGATGCAAAAAGGAACATGCATGATGGTAGCAACCACTGTTGTTTCTTGGTTAATTTTTGCAACCTGACGAAAACAAAATTATAAAATGCAAAAAAAAAACACTAAAAATTTGGGATTTCAAGGGATATTTTCACCACTTTTAAATATAAAATCAATCAACTTAGCCACATCTAGACCTAGGCATGTACTAGGCCAACACTTGTAGAAGCACTTTTGTAAAAATGCTGCAGCCCACGAGGCCGATATCCATTCAATATGCTAATTAATGCTGGGGATCCTCACCAGTGCACCAACTTGAGGAATTTGGCAAAAAAAACCCCAGTAACAACCTCTTTAAAAACATATTTTATTTGTTTATCTATTTACTTATTTTTTCATTAAAAAAACATATTGAGGAGCATCCTAAGTTCATAAGAAGATTAAGTTCAGAACAGTGGGCAAATTATGTAAACACAAACAAGCATAGGCATATGAGATTACACCATAAAACCCTAAAACTGTTTTTGATTTTTGAGTAGTGTTCTGCATTTGTGAGTAAAGAGGGGAGCCAGTCATGGCCTGCTGAAAGCAACCAAAATTGACAAGTAAAATGGGTGCGTACCTATGAGAGAGTTGTGTAGACAACTGTCAACCACAAGCTTTCTTGCACATACATACCCAAAAATGTCAGGAAAAAAGCCTCTTAAGAAGGATGCCAAAATCTGGTATCTATCGTCTGCTTCAAAAGCCAACTAAACATGAATTCTGCTTGAATGTTTCTCACAAACATATAAATCTCATTTTTTCTTCATGAAGCAGTGAAAAACTCTATGTCAGATACCACACATTCTAGAAGGAAACATACAACAAGGGCAACAGTTGTTTCATGGAGCAGACAGCTCCTGTGAATGTGGACACACAAGCTTTTATTGTACAGGATGTTGGTTTTGGTCTTCCTCACTCTCTTCTTCTATTGAGTAAAGAACCAAGCTATGAGACAAGACATGCTAATCGCTGTGAAAAAGAAAACAGTTTCAAGTGCTAAGACCTTTTTAAGGGAAAGTATTAGAAAACCATGCGTGACTGCCACCAGATATCTTTCCTGTTAAATTCTTTGGTTTTAGGGAACTGTTTGAGTGTGGATCTTCAAAGTTATTCTGGATCAAATTGCAGCATCAAAGTGCAATCCAACTCACTTATTGAGAAGATGTACATAGCATATCTGAGTCAAAAGACCAGCTTCAACTAAGAAAAAAAGCATTGATGAATAATCTGCATTTTAAAAATGTAGAAAGGGTTGTAGCAATGGATTGCTCACCTACTGAGAACTCACTCTTGCATATCTTATGCTGTAACGTCGCACCCAGAGCTCATACAATATCATGTGGAAGGCATCATATGCAACTGGATTTGTGTTCCACTCCATATGTTTGCTTGCCTGCTGTCCAAGGTACTGCATTCTTTGGTACTTTTCAATCGAAATGCCTGCCAAAATGTTCTTGATGTTGCTGATCTCCTTGGGATGCAGAATTACTGAGAACTCATGCCAATTCAGAACATCCTGGAGAGGCAAGTCCAAGAAACCAGTCCTTGAAACCACAACAGGCACACAACCTATTCGCAGAAAATCCACAAGATTTGGTGTCTGATGTGGTGTGATGATTAGACAAAACCTGGTTGTCTTCAACTTCTGGTAGTACTGAGGCAGTTCCAAAGATTCAGATTGAAGGTCAAAGTCAGGATCAGCCTTCCAATCCTCAAGGGTTGATTGCATAGCAGGATCATCAGCAACTGGGCCATTGCAATACACAAGCCTTTTTCTCTGTGCCCAATTTTTGGCTATGTTATCTTCAAGAGAGGCACTGCTTTCTTTGTGTTCCTCCCAACCAGGTCTGTGCGGGGGCATGACAATGTCTTTGTGAGGGAAGAATGCTTGAGTTGGCCACAATGGTGTGCAGGCAACCTGGATTGCATTCTTGCTCAGTTCCAGAAAATTTCGATGACCATCTGCCGGATACCCGTGGCAGGATACATAGAAGTGATCAGACCCAAGTGTCCGATTCCAGAATTCATACTCCTCTCTTGCATGTTGAACATATCGCCTGAGTTGCATCCCAACCTTCTCCACATCAATATCATTCAACAACATTCTGTCTATCGATACTGGAAAGAAAAACAGCTGAGCTTCTTCTGGATCTTTGGTAACAACTTCACTTTCAACGAGATTTCTGAAGAAAAGTTCGGCTGTGCTGCTGGGTTCCACAGTTTTCTCCTCCGTACTACTACTGTCTGAGAGTTCATACTTGCTCTCATTGTGAGACCGCGGATACACATAAATCTTGAGCTTCCCCAGCATCTCCTTGTAATTCAAGGCCAAGACCGTTGGAGAGTGATACAGTTGAGCTATGCTTCCTCGTAGTCCTTGAAGCACATCCTCAACCTGTGTTTCTCCTGCAACGTCATCCTCACCATCATCATCATCCTGTTGTGATTCCACGGAGCTGACAGATCTCTTTGCGGCCCCTGAAGAAGAAACGGTCCATTCGACGGACGACATCTCTGAAATGGTAACCAGATCCTCCAAGGAACCAAAGTTGACGAGCCCTGGCCCTTCTTCATCACCTCCATCATCATAATACGACTCTTCTCTCCGCCGCCGGGGGGATCCTACTACCAGTGCCGTCGTCATCAACAAGTACACAAACACGAGAGACATAACACTCTGCCTCAGAAGCATTGAGACCATAGCTACTTCTTCTTTGGCAAACATATACTGCTGAAGAGTTCGTGCACGCACGGCCAGGACAGGAGGCCTGCTCCACTAGCGGATTGAACGCACAGTCAAAAGAATAAGCGATGATGCAGATCTACTGCAACCGGTAAGGAATTCAGTCAGCATCGCTGCTTAGACTCAGAACGAAACGAGAAGAGGCAAGAGGATATCAGCTCTCTCTCTCTCTCTCTCTCTCTCTCTCTCTCTCTCTCTCTCTCTGCGTTGACCACAATTGGATCCACTACGGCTATGGTATGCAGAAGCACCTCAAGAGCTGCAGGGAGCGAAGAACTGCAAGCGAGCAACGCGAGAGACTGTCTGTATGCTGGCTGGACAAAGAGGTTCTTGCTCTGGCTAGTTATAAGAGCTTCTTCAGTTAACCTGTTTGAAAGAGAAAGCAAGGGATTTCCAAATGCAGTAAAAGAAGTCGGTCAAAAAGAAGCCGCTGCTGCTGCTGCTCGCCACAATCGGACTTAAGAAGACGACGACAACGCAACGACTAAGCCTTTCTCACAAAACAAATCCGGTTAACTTCCGAAGACGAAACAACCCAGAGAAGAAAAAGGAAGAGCAAAAACAAAATTGCAATCAAATCTTGCTTCAAAAATGGAGTGAACTTCGACCTTCAACTGCACCAAACACGAGGTCCTCGATATAGACAGAAACAATTGTCCAAGAATATTGCAGCTGCGCAATATTCCTCCAGGAGAAATCACTGCTACATTAGCAAACCGAGCTTCAAACAAAGCTACAAAACCGACGCGACTTCGACACTGAAAGAAACAACAGAAGTGACAATTATTACTATTAAAAAACAAAAATCGATGCAATTGTAGGCGGCCCGGAAACAGAACAGATTCAAAGTTTTCCGCAGAGTGCTCAGCTCTTCTTCATGACACGAAGCTAGAAACTGGCAGCAGACTAAGACGTTGAAAACCGTGGGCAACCGAGACGAAATTTGGAGTTCTTTGGCTCAAAATGAAGCGACAGCGATGGCGAAGGAAAAAGCTTCCGGGAATACAACCACGCGCACCTTGACAGCCACTGTAATTTTGAACGAAGGAACGAGAAATTCCGCGACGATGCAACCGTAGCAGCAGCAGCAGCAGCGTGACGGAAAGCTGAACGCAAAGCTCGTGAACAACAAAAAATACGACCAAGACGACCACTTACGATGCATTCCATCCGCTAATCCGACGGCTATGCCATGCTCGATACTGAATCCAACGGCCATCTCATGCTCCCCTGCGACAAAAGACGGTAGTCATAGCCCGGGGTAAAAGGCTTGAGTGACTTGGCAAGGAATTTTTCACATAGGGCAGCATATTTCGGGCAGATATGGTGACTGCCCGTAAAATGCGGGTTAGAAGGTACTTACTAGGTACTTCAGTTACCCACCTACCTTGGGGTTACACCCCTCCGTGGAGTCCAGCAAAATCTGGCATGGGGCCTTCTGCTTCACAGAATGGACCATTTTGAAGGAGTGAAATGCCTTGTGGCCATGGAAACTGAATTAAATTGCTATTAGGTGCTCACCCAAGGCTTTGCT
>Ga0209611_10001265_pt1 | contig 42505 bp, 24 predicted proteins | sample S1TSphgellanicum_3_FD_187693 | JGI IMG/M metagenome (GOLD analysis project Ga0209611, IMG submission 187693) | Host-associated microbial communities from peat moss isolated from Minnesota, USA - S1T2_Fc - Sphagnum magellanicum MG (SPAdes) (version 2) | ecosystem: Host-associated > Plants > Peat... | reverse complement strand
TATTTTTCAAAGCACTAGGTCAGATGTTACCCGATAGATTTCTAATGGTTGGGCTCCACATTCTATGGGGGTGCAAGCAAACAAAAGTAGGCGAAAAAAGTATATGTTACAAGTAGAAAACACAAATTTATCAACTTTGAAGCATAGAAAGTAGAGTATAATATTTAAAAACATACAAAAAAACTACATGAGTATATGTAAGATGGTATGGATATGTTTCATAAAGCTTAAGATTTTGTGTTTCCATTTTTTTCAACCTACTTTCACTCTACTTTTCAAATTTACAATGTTGTCCCATATTGCACAAAGTAACATAAAAATATATTAATTAATTATCATTTGACCAAAATATTGATATGTCCTACTTTTAGATTTTTAGAAGATTGTTTTGACATATTATATGCAAGTATTAGTGGTTGGGTTCATATAAAAAATTATGTTTTAAATGCATAATTATGTTAATTTGGAAAACTACTTTTTAAAAGCTTCACATTATCATAATTGAAATATTCAAGTTTTAAAAAAAAGGTATTAATATGCATGATAACTCAAACATCAATATCACAACATTTGAATAATTTGATTTTGAAAGACTATCAAACAAAAACTTGTGATAAATAAATAAAATAATGAAAGTAATAAAATATATGAAATATGACCATATATGGTTTATTTAGTATAACAAATACATTCTAAAATTTGTAGCAGTGCTAAAAGCCTTAAAATTCAAAAATGCAAACTATACTTTTCACCTACTTTTACTTTTTGAGCAAAGATCACCAATTGGCCTACCTTAACATGCTTATGCCCATGGGGGTTCATTGTATGGTTCATAGAACCAATGTGGTAGTTTAAACTTTATCACACTTACAAATGGTTAATAAACTTAAGGGTTTAATGCTTTAAACTTTGTGCACCTACTTTTCCAATAGCCTTAATAGGCATTTGGAACCTATAAAACTTGCAAAATTAATGGAAACCAAGGGGGCCAAGATTAAAGAATGTAAAAACATTTTGAATTTTTATGTTATCCTTGCCCAGCGTGTTATGGCAAAATACAAAACTTTGCTAATGAAGATGGCATTTAGTGCTCCTACTAATGACAAGGCAAATGCAAACTTTGACCACTTTGTGATGTGCAGATTTTGTTGGGGCTTGTTGCCATTCTAATCCCATGGCTACAATTAATCCACAATCTGATTAAATTTAATTAGTTGTGAAATGTTTTTGTTTGTGACTTTGTGGTTGCAACAAAAGTATGTTAGGGGAAAATCTATGAGTTGTACACAAGGTTGAACTTTGATGCATTTGAAGGTTATAAGGTTTTACTAGCTACTAAACATGATTCTATAATCATGTTGGATGACAAATTTGAACATAAACATAGATCATTTGACCTTTGATGTGAACCAACAACACATTTGGGCTACTCATTTGAAATTGCAAATTGGTTTCTTATGTCACAAGAGAGGTTTATGCTACAATCATCACATAGATGGAGGCAAAATGAAAAGGTAAAGTAATTCCCTTTTTTTATTTCAAGTTTGTCTTAATTTTTTCCATTGAATAGATTTTGGAGTATGTTTTGCTACATTATCATAAGCTAAATAGGATTTGGAAGTTGGCTTTGGGCATTGGGGGTTGTAAGGGTCATTGATTAACTTGTTATAATTTTGCAAGGGAGATTCCCTACTCATGGCATCATGGATAGTCTAAGTGCAATATACCCACAATACTTGTTGCAGTTTGATGTGGAATAATTTTTTTGGAAACACTTGGATGTGATCAAGGAAACTTTTTGCCACCCTAAGAAGCTGGGTAGCAATGATATTTAGGGGCCTGAGGTTCTATTGACAACACCCTTTGACATTCAACAATCTCTATTCAAGTTAGCAATGAAATCAAATGCATGTGCTACCATGGCTAAGCCATTTGATGCGAATCATTTGACGTGGCTTTGGCACGTTATTTTAACATCTAGTATGTTTGCTTGTTCTTTTTGAGTGTATTTCAAGTTGATCAAGATTGCAATGGTGCAAGTGCTTGGTAGTGTAAAAAATGAATGACGCTTTAGCTCTTTGGCATTTTGCAAATCTTGATTATGCAATCAACTCACTACTAACCTAGCTTTAGTGATTAGAATGTTTTCCCATAAGTTTTATATTGCATAATTTTTCGTATGTTTTTGAATATGACGAGTGGTGAATAGAACACCTTCAATATGGTGTGGGAGCTTAAATTTAAGATTTTGGAGTTTTTGGAGTCTAGACTCTAAATAGTTTATAGTTTTTTGGTAAGTGAAGTGGTAATTCCATATGTATACCACTTTTTATTTGACCTTCCATTTTCAAGTTCTTCTATTCAAACTTGAAAGTTGAGGGTGGTTTTGTATTGAACTAATTTATTTGTTTTTGTAAGCAAGTCACGTGTGTTGTAGTGGGTAGTTTAAGGGTTCAATCCCCTTACAAATGATTGTTAATTAAAATCTAATTCTCTATGATTTAATAGAAGATAGCTTAAATTTCTGCTTGTGAGAATTGGTAATAGCCAAAACTCTTACAACAATCTAACACTTATAACCAAAAATAGGCACATTTAAAATTTAAAAAAAAAACCTAATGAAACTCCATTCCCTTTTAATTTCTAGCTAAAAAATCCATTAGAAACTTCTTTTATAGCTTGCTTGGCTCCAACTCATTTCAACTAGTGGCCAGCCCAGCAACAGAAGGGTAGAAACAGTAGCTAAATGTCATATTTTTCCAAAACCAAAAAAGAAAACACTAATTGGGACCCAGCATATAGCATCCAACTCCCTAAAAAAATATAAGTAGCGTTGTCACATGGCAGTGTCTGCTATGCAGGAATCATGCTTGCAACCAGGCTCACATACCTAGGCCCAAAGACTCAAAATGTGCAACCACACAAGCCTTCCAAGGCCCTTTCCCAAGAATAATTCCCATTACAAAGTCCTCTACTTTGGGGATATCACTTTAGTTCACGAATTAATGAAAATATATCAACTCTTACACTTGGACTTCTCAGTTTCATGTTCCCAATCCTTATTTTTACACAAAATTTTTAAGTTGGATGCTTGAGTTTTAGATGTGAACCTCAGATGGTTCCACTTGACATTTTATCTTTTGAGAACTTGACTTTTACTGAAGGACTTCTGATTTTTTAACAATGAAAATTTGTTAAGTTGCATCAGACAACCTATGTCTTTAAAGACACAAATGGCTTCCGTGTCCTGGTCCCACACTTTTTCAGGCGTTTTCTTAAGTGGGACATCCGACCATCTGTTGGTTTCACTTTTAGTCTGGTCAGTTCCAACTTGCAACATGAATAACTTAGCCTGTGGAGAACAGGAGAACCTGCTTGAGAGGTTTCCTTCCAAGGTGGATAGGCTCCACGTATTTCAATGTGGATTAAGGCACCATAGAGGGCCCCTTCCATAATACATGATGTTCAATTCAGGCACTTACAACATTTTAATTGTTGGGACAAATATTAGAAAGGGGAGACACCCCACCTCCCTCAAAAATGAAACCTTGTGGGACAAAATGTTAAATGATGTTGATGTTTTGAATGTCCTATTCCTGCCTTGTTAGGATTGGAATAAAGGACTATGGGGAGATCATTGAATATAACCATTCTAGCCTATTTTCAAGCTTTTAGAATAATTATTTTTTTTTCAAAAAAATCTTTTCATTTTTTGTGAAACAACAATCAACTTCGTAGAACAACCATGCTGTCGCCACACTTTCACCCCCAAGTATAAAATGATCATCAAGTTTTGATGGCAGGTGTTTACAACAAGGGCTTCTACACAATTTTTAAAAAAAAAAGGTTGGGAAGGGGTGAATTGGTTTTTACTTGGCCAGGGTTCACAGGGCAATTTTGTTACATTGAGAATTGTATGTGAATGTCATTGATATATGATGGGATGACATTTTGATTATGCTTTGATATTAATGCCTGACGTGGCATAGTGTGAACATGTTCATGTGACCATGATCATGCAATTATATTTTTTTGGGTCAAATTTGTGTTGTAGGCATAGTGACAATGATACATAAGAAAATTTAGCCAGATTTGGTTATAAGCTAAATATGAAAGTAGCAACTGGAGTAGCTGGAACTGAAGTAGCAACCGGTCTTTAGGAACAAGGGTGTAGAGGTGGGTTTGGGCACAAGGCTTGCTTAACCAAAGTACTTGCCGGTCTTTAGGAACACAGCTGCCTTTTGATTTTTTGTCTACTCAGGTATGTCTGTCATCTGTGCTGGGCTCTTTATGAGTTTTGGTGGCCTTCATGGGACTGGTTACTTGTTCACATTTTTTTCTTGAATATTAAGTTTGGGTGCCTGGATCAAGGATAAATTAAGCACAAGCCTAGAGGTTTTCTCCATTTGTGGGTTTGCTTTTCTAATCTGTAAGGTTGTAATAAACATAATACTCATGTTAGAAAAAGTAAGCATCACTGCCAGAGTCTTAAAACTACCCTGATGTTTTAGAAATATTGAAATTCACAAGCAATCACAATTAGTAAAAAGGGCACATTCATGACATGGATCACTTTCAGTAATTTGTTCACATAGGTGAGTTATCCTTTGTATTATTCAACCAGATGTAAATCTTGGCACTTCCTTGGAATTTCATGAAAGTTGACAGTCATGTTTCTAGACAGCAGAGGCCTCTAAGACCTACAAGATCCAACTGAGTCAAGAGTTCAGCACATGCATCTTTTTTGAGCCCTTCTCCATCGGGATAGTCGACTAAAAATCCATCAGGTTGATTGGTCAGCTATCTGTGCCTTTAGCTCCTCCTGACTAGCATGGGTGCTCTCTAGTTAGGCTAATATGTGTAGCATTTTTAATCTCCTTGACAGAGCATCCTCTTCTGCCCTGGCTAGATCCCCCTCTAGCTGCTGGGTTTTTTTTTCCTATTTTGATATAGAGTAGACAATCTATGTATTATATAATGTACAATTTTGCATGTGAAATTAGGTCTGATCGAAATAGTACAATATGTGGAATGTGGTGAAGGCACATGAATTAGGCTTGCACAAGCAAGCTATGCAGTATTTGGGATGGAGTTCAAGGGCATGATAAGTCTGACGGACTGAACTTTCCAAGTTTCAATGACATTGTAGATGACTATTGTTTTCTTCAAGAGCAAGAGGACTGGGTGAATCGTAAGTAAAGAGTAAGGAGGCTAACTTTTGTGCACAGGGGAAGCCCAAATGGGGATATAAGATAGATTTGACAACTTCTTAGAGTTTTTATGAACTATTAGACCCCATTTTGGTGCTCGCGGTTGGGTGGTAATGTGCATGTATATATGATTTTTGTGAACTATTAGTCCATTTTATTGCAAGTTATGAAATATGGTGTTTCACTTTAATCAAATTAGTTTGTCAATGTCTTAGTGTGTAAATGTAGTAATGTGTTTATTTATCACTATGATAATATGAGTGCATCATTGTACCAATGTGTTAATCCATGTTAGTATATGAATGTATCAGTGTATCATTGTTTTAATTTGTCATTGGATTAACTTATGAATGTAATAATGTGTCATTAGATTAGTTTGTCAATGTAATAGTGTGTTTGTCTTTCACTAAGTTAATGTATGAATGTATTATTGTATTAATGTATAATTGTACTAGTGTGTCAATGGAGATGGAGGTTTGTTTGTCTATGACTATGTTATTGTATGCATGCATGATTGTATGATTGTACATGTATTAGTGTGTCTATGTATTAATGTGTCAATCATCTAATGTGTGAATGTATCATTGTAATAATGTATTTATATGTTATTTTAATGCATCAGTGAATTAGTTCCTTAAATGAACAATGGATGTGAATTTATGACAATGTATTAGATAATATATTTTTTAATAATTATATCATTGTATTAGGCGTCATATGATACCCAATCAAATTGTTGTTAAGGATGTTAAAGTTTGAAAGAAGATACAATATTTCAAACTTTGTTAGATGCAAACAATTTTTTCAAAAGGATTCAAGCTCTAAATTTTTTTTGTTAGCTTGAATTTGTTTGATAATATCCAAGTCCATCATCCTTGGAATAAAATTCATTTAAACAAAAGTTGTGATAAGGTTATGAAAATTGATAAATATGATTAGTGTTAAACATTGTAAAATTGGGGAAATTGTTTTTGGGAATGTTTTGGCAAAACAATGTACCTTTCGATCATTGAAAATTAAATTAATAAATATTAGTACACATTGTTTTAATAGTACACGAATATTTCTAATTTTGATACATTGAACTACATACTTGAAACATAAGTCCATACCATGTCATTGAATATTAATGTATTAATGTACCAATTTACCAATGTTTTAGTGTTTTGCCTATTGAGGCAATGCTAATAATAGTCGTTTTTTACAATTGGTTTATGCCCATGAGCGAAAAAGTCCAAATGTCATTTGAAGCTAAACCCTTGTCCATTTTTTATTGGTAGAAGCACACAATTTGGGCCTATGGGGTTATGTACCCCACTTTATAATTCTACCACAACCATTGCTTGATTGGTTTGTGCATGGCAAAATCGTACCATCAAATGTTCAAGGAGAACTTGATTCCTAGTAGCTACACCCACCATATCCAATGCCATGCTTTGAAGTTATTCATCTAAATTGACTTGTATTGGGCTAGTCAACTTACAAATTGAAGTAGGTGGAGTTGCCATTTGGTGGGGGGGGGGGGTGTACCCATTTGAGGACTAAATAGGTTTTTTAGCCCACTTTGAAAAGTTCATTTCAATGATTCACAAAAACAAGCGATTATGCCCTTTGCAAGGTTGGGGTAAAAAAACATTAAAACCTTGAGTTAATGCTTGCAAATGTTTCCATGTTTATGCATTGACACAATTACAACATGCCCATTCTAATGTTGGGTTGTGGATGGTGTATCACATATGGGCTTTTTTTTATGACATGTTGTGTATTGGACCTTCATCATAGGAAGGCAATGTCACATTTGTGTCAAGAATCAATCATGCCCCCAACAAGGCCCCAACCACAAATAATTGTTGGCATTTGTTGTTCATGAAACCAAAGTTTTTGTGTAGACTTTGATACCAATATTGAGTGAGGACATTTCTAATTAACTCATGGATGCACCAATCCACATGATGACCAACCAATCTACTTTTCTTTGACTTTAATTGGGCCTTCAATGTCCCATGGTAATTCTCAATTGCAATATTGGTGTCTTGCCCAACATATGGTAAATTACAAAGTCCAACCACTCACATGTGAATTTTATGTCACCAATTTTCCTCCATGTATTTCCAAAAGACATGAACTATAAGGTACTTGCTAGTGATATACTATAACCCATTCATTGCCCACATTTCAGCACCTACTCTAGATGGCCCATCCTTGTCATACATGTCATTCCTTAATTATTATAATACATTACTACAAAATGTTAGGTTTTTAATTTTGATACATGTTTGTTTTTGCCATGTTTTTTTCACATGCCACAAACATAAGAAAATGGAAATGTTTGGCCATATAATCCTACAAGAAAAGAATGCATTATACATGAAACTTGGTGGATTTAAGTACAATCAATGTTGACGCATGTTACATCAGTTGGGGCAAGTGACATGAATAACACATAGCAATTTGTTGGATAGAAAGGGGGATGGGGTAAGGACTTTATTTGATGCACTTGATTTCACCTTGGGCACAATCAACAATGAAAGTGTTGGGATGCCATGATGGGTGAGAATTATGAATGCTTTCACTCAATGTGTGCATCCATGGTGTGAAATCCTCTTGTCGACATCATGATGTGATGTAATATGCTACAAGAATGCCATTGTGCCATTACTCAAACATTATCATGGTATAAAGGGCAAATTGCCACAATTCATAATAGATATATGTTAATTGAACATTGACAAGAGATATAATGAATGATCTATTAACATTTACAAATTTCTACATGTATTTTTTTGTCCATTGATTTGTTTTAGTAAATGTTTCAATGGCATTAGACTATATATACTAGCACGTATAGATCACATGTGCATGTATTATATATTAGACAAAATGTATCAGCCTTCTTTCATTTGTTCCAAAGGCTGCATTAATTGTAACACCCCCTTGGTGCCCACGTTCAATCATCATTTCCTTTTGCCATGGTGTTTAGACACCGAAGAGATCACCATCCACCTTTGCCCTAGGTTTTTGATAGTAAAAGACTAAATTAATGTTTTGTTAAACCCACATGCACACACTTTTTGCATCATTCTTACGTAGTTAGTATTTTTTTGAATTAATTCCTTAGATAACACCCTAACATTTTGCTTAGTGAGGAACATGTTTATATTTAATTCATATGACCCTAACATAATGTTCTTGGCATGATGCGTATGTTTTGCCATAATTTGAGACACTATGAATCCAACTTTTAGTTGTTCCATCACAAAATCCTTGATCTTTTGTGATAAATGCGCAATAAATGCAAATATATCACCCATCTTTAAGTCCCCATGGACATGTAAACCATATTGATTAACATGATTTTGATACATGTTTGAGCAAATACATCTTAATGGTGGATTCAATTCTACATCCTTTCTTTAGAAAACCACCCCATTTCTTCTTGGAATCTTGTGTACCCTTATGGCCTATCCTTGTTGGGATTACTTTTCCATTGATGTCCAACCATTGGAACTGCATTGTGGTTTTGTGTAATATCCTTCACAACATTTATGAGATCATTGGGACCATATTGACATTGGTACCTAGGAACATAAATTGCATTACAAAACAAATAATTAGTCACATATTTCATGTTTGTAAAATCATAAATTAATTCATTAAATGGTGAACATCACATGTATACATGTATAATATGTATGCAAATCTTGGTGCATGAATGTAATACAAGTTCAAATTTGAACCTTGAAAACTCAAAAGCATTATATGTTCACAGTTGTTGCAAATCATTGTCAAGGTGGATGATGCATTTTTTGCGAATAAATTGACATTGTCCACCATCTTGACCTTTTTCACCAACTATGAAATCAAACACACAAGTTATGGGGATGAATGTAACCTCAGCGAGGCGAGGGCCTTGTTGCATTCAAGTGTGTCGAATGACAACTTCCCATAGCAAATCTTCATAATTAAAAGGCCCATTTGGTGGTGTTTAAACTACATTTTCTAATGCTTGCAGCCATGTTCATACAAGTGCAACTTCCCCTCCATGCTTTCAAAAACCATTGTAGAAGCTATTAATTTTTATGCACCTTACATTCAAATTTGTGATAATCAACATACAATGTGTTAAAGACATGGTAAATCTTTCACTTACATAAAATTAGGTCACAATGACATGTGAAAAATTTGTAAAAATGTAAAAAATGTGTTTCAAAATACCCTTGGAATAACACAAGAAGATCATGTGAAAAGCTCATGTCACTTGATATGCAAAAGCTTGAAAAATGTGACCCCAAACCCTAATTTGTAAAATAATCTTCATTGAAAGTTCAACATATATTTATAACAGTCTAAAAAATGCAAATATCAACTATTTAAAATCGAAAAGTGGTGAGAAATGTGTAACACATGTCAATTTTTTCCCATATGTAAAGATTTATTTATTAAGGGTAAAATATTAGTAATACATTCAATGTATTATTCACACCATGTGTTAGTAGCATAATGGTGTATTTCAATTAAATTAATTAATTTTTGACTTTACCCATACATTTTGAAACTTGACAACTTCTTGTCCATTTATTTTGAAAAATTTCCCACTTTTTTTATGTTTAGACATGCTGAAAAATCTTTAATGTATCAAAAGATCTTTAGTGTATCAACAAATCATTAATTTATCAATAAAGCTTTAATGTATTGGTGACATACGGTTGATAATAGTTAATTATAATTGAAAAATGATGATAAATGTATACTAGGTGTCAAATTTTCATATGTAAAGTTTATTTTCAAGTGTGAAAATATGTTAATAATACATTCAATGTATTGTTCATATCATGTGTTGATAGTATATTAATGGTTTTTTACTAAATTAATAATTGTTTTACCTTGTAAACCTGGAAATGTTGCCACCTCTTATCCATCTATTTTGAAAAATTTCTTGTTCTTTCTATGTTTAGATGGGCTCAAAATCCCTTAGTGTATCAACAAATCCTTCATGTATCAATAAATCCTTAGTGTATATATAAAAATATAAATTATAGTTAGTTATGATCAAAAAGTGGTGTTAAATGTATGCCATGTGTTGAATTTTCATATGTAGCCATTTATTTCTCAAGTATGAAATATTAATAATGCATTCAATGTATTGTTCACACCATGTGTCAAGAGTAAATTGGTGGTTTGGTACTAAATTAACAATTATTTTACTTTACCCATAAACTTGGAAATGCGATAATATCTTATCCATGTAGTTTCAAATTTTAATGTATTGATCTTTTTGATACATTAATCATTATAATATAATAAAACAACATTTAGATGTTTATTTATAAAGCTTCTTATCCATGTAGTCATTTGGAAACTTTCCTCACCCTTCCTTACACAATACATGTGTACATAGGATTCATGTTGATGATATAACATGATGCATGATAACATAATGCATGATGGAATATGATGCATTAATACATTGCCATTTCGATACACAAATTTTTAAAACAAAATTATTAGCATTCCTTGGAATATTTTATGCTAGATGAAAAACAATTTTACTAACAATTACCCTGTTTTCACTCACATGCACACATTTTCACTTTGGGGCAGGATGCCCCTGACTTCAAAAAGGTACTAATGTAGGCACCTGATAAGCCCTTGCCATCAAAACTTGGTGATCATTTTATGCTTGGGCACTTTCACTTGCTCTGCACATTACAGAGAGCTTGATGACAAGTATTTCGCAGTTGCATTAGGACTTGTCATTTAGTTGTAAAAAAAAACAATTATGCTCAGAGATCTTTTGTTGCAGGCAAAAAGAAATGCAAACTGCTTTTGCATGGTTGCCAAATTTTAGTTGTGCCATTTTTCATGCCTCCTTAGCACATTTTCATGGCCACAGTGAACCAGCACCCACCATCACACCATAAAGGATGTATGGTAAGTGGTCAGGAGACAGTTTTCTGTTTGGTTCCAGTTCCCTAGCTAACCATGGTGGTTAGCTCAGTTACATTTTTTTTTCCTACTTACCTATTAACAACCTACAAGTATAACCTACAAGTGAGTTGTTAGTAGGTAGGTAGAAAAAAGCAGCCCTTACCTATGTACAACCCATTTATTTACCTAATAATTACCTATTTTCCTACCTATCTACTTATATATGAGACCTATTTCCTACAGAATTGGTTACCAAGGTGAAACCAAATATTAACTCCATAGGTTCATCCACAACTGAGTTATAACTGGCATCCAATGGATGGTGAGCTGGTTCACTCGGCCCATTTTCACAACCTCAAGCAAAATATAAATATATGACTGCACAAAATCTTGAAGGTGCATGATGTTTTGTCCAGCTTAGCAAGAAGGCCAATAATCTCAACTAGTCTATTTAAAGAATCCACAAAATGTTGGTAAATCCTGAACCCTAAAAATCTAAAGGTATTCTTATTTTTTATATCTGTAGGGTGCACTTATGGAAAGAAAATTTCATCTCTTTTCTTCATGAGGGTGTGTATCATTTCCTGAATGTAGGCTGTAATTAATATCAACAGGCTATTTTAAAACACAAGGAATTGAAGAGACCATTTTGATAGGCACAAAGACCAAGGGTTGTTTTTTGTCCACATACCTTTTTCCTACATTAGACAAGTTTTCTGGTAGATTGTTCAGTAGGGAAAAACTTGCTATTTCCACCCATTTCAACATAGAACTAGTACGTAAACAACTCCCTTTTTATTTTGATGTGTATTTTGCAGGATCTACCCCAGCAGAAGATTCTAGGGCAGTATTCTGCAGGGACTCCCCCAATTTTACATGTTCCCATGTTCCCATGGAAATATTTCCTTTTTATGAAACGGAAAGGTGAGGAAATAAAAAGAGAGTTGTTTACATAAGGGGAGGTTCCAGTACTCATGCATTCTCCTGAGGTTTGCGAACACCCTTAGGCTCATGCCCTCAGGTGCCCCTACCTCAGGAGAATGCACTTGTTCAGGAACCCCCACTACAAACAATTCTAGTTTTGCTAATTTTTAAAAAAATTGATGGAACTGGGATCATAAACAAGGTTCTTCAAATTCCTCAACCCCCAGTTCAGGTGCTTTAAAAAAAGATCCCAAAGCCAGTTCAGCCTACACTAGACATAACATGATAGGCTGATGTCAAAGGTTGTATAATAACTACTTTGCTGCAACCAAAGAAAAGTACCCACCAGTGTTGGCCGGTTCTTGGTTTTTACAAGACCTTTAACGTCCAGGTTTAGAGTTTTAGAGAAAAAATCCCTTTGATGTCGGGTCTAATGAATATTTTAAAAAATTAAAACTCATGGATTCTAGGGTTAGGTTTTTGACCAACGGTTCTGGGTTCGATGGGTCCAACTTTTACAAGAACCGTCAATTTTGGGTTCAACCTAAGGTCAGTTTCAATTTATTTGTAAAGATGATTCGAAAGTCGATTTCTAGTTTTTATTTTATTTTATTGAGTTTTGATGTTCCCAAAGTTTCTCACCATGTTCCCAAAAGATTTTCATAGTGTTTATAAAAGTTCCTCGCAAGTTTTCAAAATGTTTTCGAAAATGTTATCAAAAACAACAATAAGGAACAATGTATGAAATAGTTAGCCAACAATGGTTTCCACCCACATGGGTCCTATTAGGATCTCTATACAACATAAGGAACAACTTAAGGAACACAACAACATATTTGTATAAAGGCCATGTTAATGTTAGCATTGAAAATGCCCTTGTATATTAAAGCTTAAGACTAAGACCTATGACTTTAGAAACTTAAAAAATTAAACATAAAACTCTACAATCTCAAAACCTTAAACATTATTTAAACCTAGGACCCTAGCCCGTAAATAATCGCAAGAACAGGACCTTGTAAAAAAACCCTTGAGACCCATTGGGTCCGATAGTAAGGGTCCGGTTCCTGTAGAACTGTTGGATTTGGTTCTTTGTTGGAACCAGGCCCATGTAGACCCACCTGGTGGGTCCGTTTCTTAGACCTGGATCTGGATCCAGACCCAGCTAGAAACCCAAAAATGGCCAACACCTCTATGCACTTTCGCAAATAAGTACCCATGCTCTTGTGAAGAGGTATTAGTTCATGCCAAAAATGGTGACACCTAATTTTAGGAATAGAATTTGCATGCATCCAAGAAGATGGCTGAATATGCACTTATTTGGCTTCATATTTTCTTTTGGGAGGGTGGGGGAAGGGGGTTTGTAAGGGCACATAAATGTTTTAGTGAGTGTTCCCATCATGTTCCTGAAGTTATTTCACATGTTCCAAATGATGTTCCCCAAGTTCCCAATGTGTCCCCCAAAAGTACAACTGGGTTGCCTTTACAAAAAAGTAATACCTTCTTGCCTACGAACCCAGAACTTGTGTTCAATGAATAACTCCACAATGTTTCCATATGGGTTGCAGTCCCATGGTTGTATGATACAATTCAAATTCTAGTTCAAGCAAAAGGCTGAACTTATGGAAATAGATTGGCAACCGACTCATAAGAACCCCAAGTAGCCCAAAACCAGGCAACATGGATCTGAAGTCTGAAGCAAGTCCTGAAGTAAAAATCTGAAATCCCAAGGATTTAGATGGGAAGCTCAAGTGTAAATTTGTGAGGTCTAATGTAAAAATTCTGAAGTTCAAATGTAATGCACTCATGCAGCACTTTGAAGTGGACAAGTCTGAAACCAAGTTTGAATTCACATCCTTACAAAGACTCTAATTCCAATGGGCAAGTCTAAATAATACTAGCCTAAGAAATGCCTTTGAATTTCTATCACATTCTGGCATGCAATCAAACAAACTGGATGTGATTCTTTTCCTGGTCTCACAGAAAAACCTGTCAATCTTCTCTTAGTGCATATTCAGCACAATTATATCACGTAATATTGTACAGTCCTTGTGGATTTTGCAACATTCCCCCCCTATTGTACTAGAGAATGGGTTGCTCAGGGCACATTTCAGTTCCCAGCACACCACTGACGGGCGAGCAAGGGGGCATGCTGGGAATTGAAATTCGCCTTGGGTGACCCACTCTCTGAGGTTAATAAACTTATAATGAAGGTGCCTGAAATGTGGATTGATGAGAAAAAATCGGTTACATTTTGAAACGTTATAGGCTTTCAGAAGAACCCATTATCACCTAATGGGACAATGGCTTGCTCAATAATTGAGCTTGTCTCATTCATAGATGGATCACGCCTTTTCATAATTTTAGTGATGATGATTCATTAGAATTGGTTTAGGTATAGCAGGTTTAGGCTTTACGATGACAATTTCAAATTGAAATATGTTTAGTCCAAGGTAAAGAGAAATGGAAAGGCATATTTTCAAAAGATTTTTTTTTAACACCATAATTATAAGCAATCTTTTAATATCTTTTTCATTAGTTTGCATCTCATTTCTCTTCAATTGAATTTTATTTGAATTGAAATCAATTTAAAAAATTGAGTTCAATTCAATTAAATTATAAAAAATAATTTAATTCAGTTAAATATGAATTCAATTCAATTCATTCCAACTCAATTCAATTAAATCTGAATTCAATTGAATTTTAAGATTTCAATTGAATTGAATTTGACTTGAATTCAATTGAATTTCAGTTACATTCACGTTGCATCCAAGATTTCAATATTTCAATGCAACTTAATTTTCACAAATTCAATTTTTTTTCCATAGGTTGAGGGTCACTGGTAATGCTCAGTAGTTCAGAGCCCAAGTACATTAAATCCTCCTCCTCCCCCTTCCCTTGCCCCCCGCGCCCAAGGCTAAAGAATGCATAAGAATGTGTTCAATTGATTGGTTGGTGCCAAAACTGGCAGAACCTCCAAAACCCAGTTCACTGCAGCCACCCCTTGACATTTCTTGGGTTGGTCCGACTGAATGTTCCAACTGGCCTTGCGCCAGCACAACTGTGATCATTCCTTCGACTCTTAGGGCTCCTTCACACTTGCAAGAAGGTTAGCAAAAAAATTAGTTAGTTATTATCACAGTTTAGGGTTTGTATGATTAATTGTCAAAAGGTGTTAGGGTTTGTAAGTTAGAATCGATAACTACCTACCAATGTTCACACATCTATTTACCTCTAACCCTAAGTGAACTTCTAACTTTTTTTTCTTTTATCCTTGTTCAGGGAAAATCATCGTTACTTATTTTTTCATCGTTTTGTCATTCTTTTTTTTGTCATATCATTGTTCAGTGCAAGCTACATTTACAAGTATGCACGTTAATAGTCAGGCACATAGCAGTATTTTCATTTCTCTTTTCTCTTTTCTTTCAACTTGTTTTTCATTTCTTGTTGTTTGTCTATCTTCTTGCAATTTTTCTTGTAATTAGTTTGTTTTCTCAGTTTTTGTTTTGCAAAGGATTTGCTTCTTAATGGTTCTTGGTTTTGTTGCTTGATGGCTCAACGATTTTTGGTTTTTGTTTCGATTTGCTACTCAACAAAGGTTCTAATTATTGTTGCTCTAATTGCAAATGTTTTGAGTTGCTCACGAGTTCCAAGTGTTGTTGCTTCAATTGTTGCTCAACAAAGGTTCTACATTTGTTATTGTTCAACTTTTTTTTCGCAATGTTGAGTCCACTAAAATTTGTGTTGTTGGCCATTCTCATCCAAGTTCTTTTACAAGTTCAAGAATGTTTGATCATGTGTTATGAAGCTGAACCTAATGTAACTTTATCTTTTCTTAATCAAATTCCAAAAGATAAAATTATATTATAAATAATGTTAAACTCTTTGATGGGTGAAAACATGAAACAAGGAGCCAATCGCACCAAGCTTAAAGTCCTTTCCAAGGATTGCATTTTCCACTTGATAGTTTTTTATTGGTCTATATTTCATTTTTCATGTAGTTTTTAAAATTGAATATCAAATTTGAGTCTAAACATGACACATAACATGATAAAAACTCAATTTTTTTGGCATCAAGCCTTACATTATAATCAAATCTATAACTTTACTTTGAACCATGATTATAAATTCAAAACTATAATAGCGTAAAAGGACATTTGAATATTAAAATCTAAAAAGGCATATGTTTTTTAATGTTTTGAACATATGGATCCCTTTTTGTTTCAATTTGTTTTTCTTGAGTGTTTTAAACATATAAAAGAACTCTTGAAACATGGTGAATTTTCATGAAAATTTTGTATTTGCAACTTTGAAAGTATAAAAACTTATTTAAAAAATAAAACAATTTTTTTGACATATAGTGTTCCCATGGTGATTTTTCAAATTTTCAAAAAACAATTTTAAAGGATTGTCCACACATTGCTTGGCTCTTTTTTTCTTGTTTTCACCCTGATGTTACATCAATATGAATTATTTTCCAGCTTTGATTTGTTATTTGACAAGGATCATGGGGATTAGGTGAAAACAAGGTTTACATCATGGTATTTCAAATTTCTAATGAGTCAATACAATGTTCCAAGATGGATTGAACATTTTAGGGTTAGTAGGGAATTTTTTTTTCAATTAACCATGAAGCTAAAACATCTCATGAAAAGAAACATATGTTATAGGTAATACATGTGTGGATTTGCGTTGCATGTTTGTTTTACAAGCTTGCACATGGAGTATAATTCCCTTAATGTAATGAATATTTACCATTTGTAAATCCATTGTTCATTTGGTGCTTCAAAAATTTGTTTGTGCAGTGAATATAATGTTCAAAAATTAAATGAGGTGGCCTAAAAGAAAGGAGATGATAAAATTGATGGTTGGCTTCAAATGTTTTTGCGGTTTTCCATTTGTCCATGGTGTTATAGATGTGACACAAATACACATTCAAGAACACAAAAGAACATTTGTTGTCTTTTTTTTTTCAAGTCCAAGTCATATAACATGCAATTACAAGTTATTGTTGACTACTAAAAGAAGTTTAGAAATATTTTTGTGGGGATGTTCGGCTCCATGAATGATGTCCATATCCTAAGAATTTCAAACTTGTTTCAAAAAGTGTGTATGGTGACATGTTTATATTGAATCGAGGTTAAAAAAAATTTAAGCTTTACATTTTTGGGGACAAAGGTTACCTTTTGTTGCCTTGGTTGATGATTCCTTGTAAGCAAGTTATGAATGTGCACCATATTATACTTGAAACATTCTACAACAAGTAATTGAATTGTGGTTTAGGAATGTGGTTGAAAATGCATTTGAGATTCCAAAGAAACATTTTAAACAATTGCTTCTAAAATCAAATTGTCATGGATGCCAATGCCATGGAGTTCATTCATTTGAATGTTCATCCATAACTTGTATTGAACTGTACTTAATTCTTAGTTTAGTTTTAGTTCATTTTTAGTTAAGTTTTAGTTCACTTATAATTAACTCCTAGTTAATTGCCTATCAATTTCAAATTAAATCCCAATTAACTTCTAATTAATTCTTAGTTAAATCTTAATTAATTTGAATTAACTCCTGGTTGATTAAGTCCCAATTAACTTTTAATTAATTTTTAGTTAACTCATAATCGACTTTCAATTAAGAAGGTTCTCAAGAAGTTTCTTTACTTGATGCACATATAAAAACTTCTTTGGAAATTTCCTTGAATGAGGTCCCCATAGGGGTATAAATAGAAATAGGACCCCTCACTTCCTTTAATTTATTCAACACTAGTTTTAAACACAATCTTGCACCATAGCCTTGTCATGTTCTTTTCATGTTCATGTTTGCATATGTTAGCATAATAAATATTCATTTTCACGTTTGTTCTACACATCTTATGTTCTTGTTATTAATTTTCATGTTTTTTATTTTTGAATCACATAATCTTGCCTTGTTCCTTGTTTGGAGGTCAAACTTAAACCTTTCTTTTAACCTTTGTTCTTATGGTTCTTTGTGTCCTTAACACAAATTTACACATCTTCTTTCTACCTAATGTAATGGTTTGTTACTCTATCTTCCACAATATGATTATTGATGGGATAAGGAACTTGATATTAAAACCTTGTTGATATAATTGGAATTGGAAAATAGAGGTAATGCTAAAGGTATTTTTGGTGGAAGAGAAGGTAATGGAAATTTTTTTGTAAGACAAGACGCTAACATTAAAGTTGATATAGATTTTTAAGACTTAGAGATATAGGAATAAATCAAAGATTAATTTTGAACAATACTTTGGCTGACGCACCCCCAAACTCTTTGATAGACTCAACTGCGAATCCAAAGGTGAAAACAATGGAAGGAGAAGGAGTTGTGATACATTCCTTGGCTTGTAGCACTTTGGGGGTAAAGGGGTGTGCTGGAGCTTCGGGATGGGGACTAGGAAGAATGACAAGCGAGTCAATTATTCACACGAACCTGCACAAACTAAACATCAAGTTGGTTAGTGTATAATTGGAGCACTTTTCGTGCATGGATGAGCCACATGCATACACATATTCACAAGACTCACCACAACCCAAACTTGGGGGAAGCCACCACCTTCCCCCTTATAGTATTCTTTGTGATTAGCCATGAGGGCTACATCCAAATGTCATTTTGTCCCAGGACTCCCAAGTTGGGAGTCCCGAAATTCCCAAAATTGGGACTCTTGCGACTTTAGAGGCCCATAACTCTTTGTGTAGACCTTTGATTGAGGTGAGATTTAAAACAAAGTTGTAGCCTTCATTGAAAAAATTTCAACGGTATGTGGCACACCACCTACATGCAATTAAATCAAAACGATTACTAACTTTTAGTGGTCGGGACTCAAATTGGTAATTTGACTTTCAGCCTTTCTTTGGCAATAACTTGTGTTTTAAGTACCTAAATGGATCATGAAAGAACATTTTAGACATGTACGTTCCAAGAGCTTTCCAATGGTATAAGGGACGTTTTAATTTAATAAGTTTTGACCCTTGAAATTGCTCTCTGAAAATTCAGGAGTCCATTGGGACTCCAATTCCCCAAATGGGATCCCATTTGGGAGTATGTGGGTTCATTCCTTCACACCCTCCTACACTCCCATGAGCATGAAATGTGACTCTTGGTCTTGTCTTTCGACCTGCACCTTTGTAAGCTTTTGCCTTAGTCACAAGCTCAAGGTTAGGGTTGCAACATTGACAATAGATGAAAATATATTAAACATTTTGGAATCTAAACATGGATTTGCATTACAACAATTGTCGTTAAATGAATTATATTCAATTTGAATCAATTTTGCTAGTTGTTATATATTATGTTCAAGTTATTTTCAAGTTGAATCCAATATCACTTTTGTGTAGCAACAACCTTTGCATTTTCACCTTTTGAAGAATTTAAATCAAGATTTATAAATGCAAGCATTTGAGATTTGTCAAAGATGAATGCATGGCACATTGTGGTGCTTAGGTTAGAAAGAACTGCTACCATGTTGTTCATTTTGAAGATGTATTTGTTTCTTTCCTTGAAATACTTCAATTGATCCATTCGGACTATGGTATTACACTCTCTAATCTACAACTATGTAAGGTTGATTTGGTTCATGGCTTCAAAAATTTGTTTACTATTCTTGTTTATAGTTTCAATCACATGTGAAAATGCATTTGTATGCTTACTTTTAATACCCATGCTTCTAGGTGTGTTTATAGTTGTAATTAATGTTGTGTAGGGTGGTGCAAACACAAGAAATGCAGTTGGAGTGTTAGAGAGGTTTACCATAGAGGGTGCATGTTAAGGATTGACATTCAAATCATCTAAGTTCACATAACTTCCTTTAACTTGTTGTGCATCTTATTGTTGTGGAATTGGATGTTCATTGTCGAGGAGATCTTTTATGAAGGATGGTAGTTTTGCATAATTTTAATCTTCTTATGTTTCTGAACCCAATATTGATATTGCAACGTAGTTGGCATTCCTTTAGCTTGCAAGTCCCACACATGAATTGATGTATTTAAACTTGTGTTCCTCCATGGTCAATTCCAAGAAAGATGTGTGATGCCCAGTTCCTTTGTGATAATCCAAGAGTTTTTTGTAATCAAAATTCAATCCATTCCATTTGTCCTTGCACATTTTCCCATTTCTTGGCATCTTTGCATCGGTGACCTTCTATAATTCCTCCACAATCTGGTTCCATTGTTGCATTATAGGCACCATTTGCGCTTTGGGATCAACCATCTCCTTTTAAATTGCATGTTCATGATGCTTACATTTGATGAATGCAAGAACTTTGTGATGTTCCCAATTTCCATGTCTCTATTGAGGTGTTTGATTTCCAATTCTTAGCAATCCTTCACTTCTACCTTTGCCTTTGCCTCTAGACATGGACCCATTCCTTGTAGATGCAGCTGATGTGTTCATTCTGTGAACAATCTATTAGATAGGTAGATCTTGGGATGTTTATTTGGTTTGTGCCTGAATTGGCTATGTAAAGGCATAACTATGATTGTTTGATCTTGGGAAAGTTTTGCTTCATTCAATGCCCAAAGAAAAACTAAATAGTGCACCCCTACCCCCCTTTTTCTTGAAATGACATAAACATTTCAAAATCAAGCTACAAGACCAAAATTGGACACATCCAACCAAATGCATATTATATTGAAAGGAAAACCAAAACACAAAATCATAATTAAAAAATAAAAATAAAAATAAAAGGTGTGTCACATTGTGACCTTGCCATTTACATTAAAAAATATCTTAAGGAAAACAAATATTATGGAAATTCAAATATTTGACCATGCAAAAATCTACTTTTCATAAAACAATTTATAAAATAGTCTAGTTTTGACTTTTTTTCCCCTAAAATTTATATGCTAGGCAAGGGTATCAATATTTAAAAAAAAATTAAACTAGTTTTCACTATGCTAGTTTTCAAAATTTTGAGAATAATCGATTTTCACAAACTAGGTATTACTTATTAATCAATTAATCATTAAAAAATTCCAAAAAAATTAAATAAAAAAAATCTTGATTTTATTATTTTCTTACTAATGAAAAAATTACAAACATTGTTGCAAACAACTTTTTAACACTAAATAATATTTTATTTATTGAAGTTTTACACTTCAACAATTTCATCCCTTTCAAACTCACCTTCAAACTCTTATAATTCCACTTCTAAATCTACATCCCTTTCAAGGAATTCCAGTAAGTTAAATGGAGACTTACAACCTATTCTAGGATCATTAGGCCGGTTTTTGTTGACAAATATCAATTTCTTTAAATTTTCAGTTTGCAAATGACATCTCCTAAAGTTAGTAAGTATTCTAGCCAAAGAAAAAAAAAATGTTTCAATTTGAAATCCAACAACACCCAAAATTTGTCGAGCTAAAAATCCAACTATAGGAAACATTGTTTCATGTTTTTGCCACCATTGAAAAAGACATTTGATGTCTTTAACATACAATTGATATCTCTTAAAAATCAACAACTTCCTCTTCATAAGCTCTTCTATTGGTTCACTTCTATTTGTAGAAGTGAAATACCCAAATTACAATCCTGCTAAAAAATATCTTGGTCAAGACAATTCCTATTTAACCTTACCAAAGGGTGCAAATGCTCATGGCATTTCACCAACATAGGATATAAGGTTTTTCTATCATATTCCTCAACAAGAGCAACACCTTGCCCCCTTCGAACAAATGAAAATATTATATGAAGACTTTTAAACCTAGGGTCTAACATTAACAAAATCATGTTATGAGCTTTCTTGTTTTCATATTTCTTCAAGAATGAAAGGAAAGAATCTAGCACATTGATTACCTCCCTTCTAATGTTAAAGGCTAGCAAAAATAACTCATCAAAAACAATGGAATCATCTTCGATAAGGCTTTCAAATGAAGGAATAATTTAGTTTTCTTCCTTTAGTTTCAAACTCATGGAAATAACAAAGTGTAAAGCATCACTAAGGAGTCAATGTCCACAAGATTGGTTAAAAACACAAGTAGAAACAATTGGAGAAAGACAATCCACTATGATTTGAAAAATGTGCCAAGTTAGAAGTGGAGGCATTCGACTAGTGACTTTCACAACAATTTGTTTGCTAAAACATAACACAATGGTAAAACAAAATTGTAAGGCCTCTTGAAACATAATGACCTTACTAACAAACCTACAACATAACTAATAAGAGAGAAGATTAGTTATTTTGTATAATTCAGAACTTCAAAAATTGTAAACTGTTGAAATAATAATGAAACAAACAAGACTACCTAGTTTTCATTAGAATGTTCAATTTTTTGGGGCAAATGCCAATCTCAACACAAGCCTTGTTCCATTCTTGCCTTCCCTTTCTAGATTTCTTAAGCCAAGTGATGCACTTTTACAAATCTTCTTGAACAAACTTAATAGAAATATACTTCAGATTTTTACACACCTTTCCTCTGTAGTGCCATATTAACATGCTTTTGAAAAAACATGCCCAAAGCAAGTGTCTTGAAAGCTCTCTTATAAACAAAAAGATTCACAATTTATAATAGCTTTTAATACAATAGTCATTGCATTGAGACTTGACCCCTCATCTTTGACATAAGTAATGATCTTTTTCCTTAAACCATATTTGTCCAATAACTCTATCAAACTTCTAACCATTGCTAAACTAGTAGTCTTTGTTGCCTTAAATAAACCAATAGTTACATGTTTTGGTTGTCAATCACTACCCAAAAAATTGATCACTAATGCAAAAACATCATAAGCTCCTTTAAACATCCAAAGATCAAAGCTAGTTGTTGTAGAAAAACAATTTGCCAATGTTGGAAGAACATATTGTTGACTTGTCTTCTCAACTAATTTCTAGAGTTAAGGCCCAAGATTTTCAAGAAAATTTTATTAATAGATGATTCCCAATTTTTTCACAAACAAAAAAGAAAGTAAAAATCAAATATTCACAAAGGTTTAGAGTTTTAAAAAATAAATTTACAAAAAATGGGTTTAAAGGTTTTGAATTTTGAAAAACACATTTACAAACAATGGGGTTGAAGGTTAGGGAAAAAAAATCATTCATTTTTCTTTCATTAAGATTACAAAATTATATAATGGTAATTTTTTTTAGAAATGTTTTTTGGGTTTATGGATATCCTGCATATATATATATTTATACATTTAAAAAATAAATTATAACAATAAAAAAAATAAGACCAAAATAAAACAAAAAATCACTTAACAACAAAAAAGAAACAAAAGAAAACTAAGCACCAAAAAAAGAAAAAGCCTAACCTTCTTTAGTTGTTAGAAAGTTTGCTTCTCCAACCTCCAAGCTCCTCCTTATAAAAGAGGAGGGAAGAAGGAAGTACCAACCAACACAAGGCAGTGAAGTAGCTAAACGCAAAGCAACAAGGTAGCGAAACCACAAATGGGGGGGTCATGAGGTACCTGAGATGCAATGGAAGCCAAGTAGTGAGGTAGCGCAAGGTAGGAAGGTAGTTCGAGGTAGCATGTGGCACAAGAAGGTGACAAGGTAGTAGGACGAGGTGATGAGGCATTAGCTTGAGGTAGCACAAGGCACAACAAGGCGGCAAAGCAACAAGACAAGGCGCTGAGGGAGTAAAGCGAGGTAGTGAGGCAAGGCAACAAGACAAGAGGCTCAAAGGAAAGAAGTAGAAGGGGAAAAAAAAAGAAAAAATGAAAGTGAGGAAAGGTGAAGAAAAAAATAAAAAGAAAGGGAATAAAATTAACTTTATGATCCAAATTCTAGAATCTAAACAACACAAAAACATTAGAAAACACAACATGCACAACACCCAACCTTTGTGAACACAAGCGAAAAAAATATAAGAAGAAAAACAAGGAGAAAAAAATGTATTTTATTTTAAAAATTAGGGTTTTTTGGAAGTGGCCATTGGAATGCAACACCTCCATAAAATTTTCTTGGGATCCTTATCGAGGTAATGGGTTAAACCTTAACCGAGTCTCATTATTTTTATTTTTTGAAAATTTAACCGATTTTCACTATTTGGTTCTCACACAAATGAGAATTGGTGATCTGGTTTTCAAGCGGGGTATCACTCAGTGTGATACCTTGAAGGGTTTAGATTTTGATGCTTGGTTGATGCCCGAGGGGATTTGTGATACTTGCGCAACATTGGTTACTACCAAAGCTATATTTTTAGTCACTTACAAACTCATTCTTTCAATGTAAAATTCTTGCCCTGGAACAAGATTTTGTGCGTGGAGGTATTGATATTTTGAATGAAAGGCTAATGTGATTGCACATTAGGACTATTTCTCTAAGAAAATTATTTAAAAGGATGCCCTACTTTGCTACATGTGCTCAAAGATTACTAGTCAAGTGTTTATAAAATTGAACTATTTAAATCTAAACTTTGATTATAGAGTGTGCATCAAAATAGATGTATATGACATTTAAGAGTTTAACAATGAAATAGTGCAATTTTGCAATCTTGTTGACTAGAAAGGAGAGTGAAAATGGAACTTGGTGGTTGCAAGACCTAAGATTTGCATTTGAAATGTAACTGTTTAGCACAATCGATTGCATTGTTAATAGCTATTGGTGATGATAAATTGTTTGTGTTGCAATGCGGTTATCACTATCAACATGACATGGGCAATTGCACTTTTATTTTTCCAACATTCTTTTAATACATGCATTTAGTTCGACTATTTTTTCTTTAGCAATTAGGCTATATATAGCCAATATAACAAAAAGTGCCAAGAACCCACACATTATAATCTTCATTTTGGTTAATGTTTATTCTTGTTGGTGAAGTCACAAAATGATTCTTATGGAAATCTTTGTTATTACCAAATCTATTGCTATTAACTTACTAATTCACCAAGTATTCATTACAAATTCATGCAATTGGATTCTTGAACCCACATAAAAGTCTTCCTTTTGGTTAATGTTTTTTGGTGAGGAAGAAGTTATATAATTTATGGCTCATTAGAGAATTCCTATGAAATTTCTATTGTTACGGAAACTATTACTAGTAATTTACTAACTCACTATTCACTGAAAAAAAATTCTTGCATTTCAAACCCATAATTATCATCATTTATTGGCTTTGCCCATAGGGAAGAGACCACGCATTTGTGCAAGATTTGGACTTGGGGATAAAATTTTGGTTTACTCATTAGCCAACGTGAAGATGAAAAGTGTTCATAGAATGAAAATTTTCAAATGGATGTAATTTTTCATGTTTGGGTGGATGTAACCCTAAATAAATTAAGATTGTATACTATAGTATTGATGGATTTTTTTGTGGGGTTCCACTATGCATTTTATTACATTTGCAAGGTAGAGATTTTTTAAAGCATGTGAGAGTTTGGTGTTGGCTTGTGAATTTCATGACAACGTTGAAACAAAGGCCATAGTTGACAAGGCAATAGTTGCATGTGGTGTGTTTAGTAGTGTCCAGGGTCATTCTGCCCTACGCATGATGAGGAATTTGTTGAAAAAGATATGTTTTGGTTCAAGTTCTTGAGGAATGCGATGCCAAAATGTTTGGCACTAACTGCTTATGCTTCCAAATTGTTTATAAGTGTATGTGACTCAAGATTCACACACTTGTTGATGTTCAACATTGCCTCCAAGTATTGAGCCTTGCCATTATTTTCTCATATTGGAGGCAAGATGGTTTTTTTGGTACATATGATGAATCACCCGATGTAGCTTTGTGATCAATCAAGGCCCTAAAAGTACACTAGTGGGTGAAAATCCTTTAAGGTGTATCACATGGGACGAAAAGGGCTTAGTCCTTATTATAGTCCTTTTTTACCTTATAATTTGATCCCCATAAAAAATAATGAATCAAAAGTTGTCAAAATTTTTAGAAGGATTATATTTTGAACTATTACAATTCTAGATTCCATCATAATAATCCATAAATGTGTTTCTAGATGGTAAATAAGGACTAGGTATAAAAGACAAAAAAAGGTGACGCTATGACAAGATTTTAGTTCACCTTAAAAAATTTACACCTTTAGTTAGGTCAACAAAGATAGATAAGAGGTGGTGCTAAATAGGGAACTGAACAAGAAGATGTTCAAATTATCAAGCAAAATCTCACCTATGTGGGCATTGTTTTCATAAGGGCTGTTTGAAGTGCATTTGACCAGTCTAATTGTGGTCCACGAAAAGAGAAATGATTTCAATATTGTATGATGGTGGGCAATGCACATGCATTTGTTGTGGTGGTTGAGAATTTACATGCCATTGTGATTGCATTTCGTGGCACTCAGAAAACCAGGTCAATTTCACTGTCATGGACCTTTCGTGAGAAAGTTTGATGGGGTTCATTGTTTGCTAACACTTTATGCTATACAAACATGATTCTATTGAAGTCATTGGTGGTTGATGTGTTATCCATCTTTAGCTATGAAATAGCTTGGCATTCCTTTATCGCTCCTTTCCAAGTGACTGCAAAGCATGCCAAGTTGGCATTGTGGTTAGTAGCAATTGAAACATTGAGAACTTAGGGCTTTGTAATTGACTTGTTTAGATGATTCATGTGAAGCTTGCTATCAAAATTGTTGTGAGGTAAGATCTTATGCCCATGTAGCTTTGTATTGGGTGAATGATTACACCCATGGGAATGGAACATGTTGCAATCATGAAGTGTTTGGGGAACTTGTTTGATCAAAACTTCAACATGTGCTTTATTAATTGGATTTGGAAATTCGTAGAATGTAAAATTGGGTAGAGGATTTGTACTTCAAGTAGCTTGATCTCAACTATCCAAGTGTTTCCAATGCAATGGTACAAATTTTCGTTTGTCAATATTTAGATATTGTGCTTGCAAACTCTATGCTTTTAGCTTTAAGATAGCCTAGACTCATAAAAGATCTATTATAACCTAGGTCATCCTATTGTAGCAAGTAGGATCAAGTACTATAGTGATACTTCATGTCCCATTGGTTCCAATTCTTGATTTGCTAAAGGGTGATGAAATTAGTTTCTACCAAAATTTGATGCTTCAAAGTATGTGAATTTGTGTAATTCCACAAACTATTATTATGTGCAATTAGTTTTCTGTTAGTCATTGTAATTCCTATGGTCATTTGTTTGTGTCATTAATTTGAATTTGATAAATAGATTTTCATGGTGGATTGTAGTCTTTTCATTGTTCATTGTAATACTATTGAGTTGACATTGTCAAGGAATCAATTTAGGGATGATTTGTTCCTCACATCTAATTGTTTGCTCGTATCCAGTGACATATCAAGGTTTATGTTGTTAAGAAGGTTGACCATGCATCTTCTGCTACTCACCATTTGACTTGATCTGACTTTCATTTCAGAACCAATTATGAGACACATCTTTTTTGATTAGTACATTTTGTGGAATATAAATGTTATCTTTCTTTCAAGGAACTCATAACATCTATTGTGATAGGTACACACAGGCTTCTATGTAGCATATCATAACACATTAATGTTAGAATCTATTGTTACTACAATTCAAACTATATTACAGTAGAATAATGAATTGAGAATATTGGTGATAGGCCATTCCATGGGAGGAGCTATGGCTTCTTTCTACGCATTTTATTTCAATGTACACATTTCTCTCTCTTCATCATTGTTTGTAAAATAGTGGTTGGATGTTGGGATGAATGAGTTTGAATTTTGTGTAGTTTGTTACCAATTTGTTGAATTCTAGGATGAACTTGCATAAGATTTGCGTTAAACTTGCAACGTTTGGAATCAAAGTATGAAAAGATGATTGAGAAACATTAAGTACAAACTAATCAATCTCATTGAATGAGTCCCATATATAGTGATACATAATAGTTTAGGATTGCAAAGATGCTTGGAAATCTATGCTTAGACCATTTATCCATTCTTGCATTAAAACTTGACTATGTTGTTGTCAAGTTTGATAGATTAGAAATGTCTCTCTAGTTGATGACAACCTTGAAAAAGGAAGTATCCAATCATACCTCACTCTAGCCTTTTTCCAAAGACTAAGAACATATCCATCTTTTGTAGAGGCTTGAGAGAGTTTTTCAGAAATTATACAAGTAAGCTCCTATTTTGTAGCGCTATTCTAAACAAACCATTGTAGGTGATATAAAAAGAGAGGATGAAATTCAAGGAAAAGTTGAAAATAACAAAACTAGATGTCACAAGAATGAAAGAAACATCACAAAAGCAAGAAGTAGAGTTTTCAAACATGATTTAGGACAAAACCAAACTATGAAAGTTGAAAATTAAACTAACATTTGAAAATGTGCCACTAAAGGAATCTGTTGACACAATCAAGAACAAGGTTGAGAAGCTTGAAACTAATCATGGGAATGCAAATATGGAGAAGTTTTCATCCATAGAATCTCTAGTAGATTACAAGGGCAAAGTAGAGAAGCTTGAAGTTGAGTGTGAAAATTGATGACAGTTTCATTAAAAAGCACTTGAAAAATAGTGGGATGCTCTTGAGGCCGAATTGAAAACCTTTGAGAGCAAAATGAAAGAACTGGAAGTTGAAGGAAACATTTTGGTGTAAAAAGGATAATTTTTTTTTCAAACTTGGTTTTGGGAAGATGTTTGGTTATGGGTTGGGATTTTGGTGACTGTTTAAAACCTAATTCTAGACATGTTTTTCCTTAAAACATCTTTTATGGGGTCAAGTTTTATCAATATTTGAAGCTATTAAAATGTCTAGCTATGAAAACAGGTCATAGTGTAAGAATTGTTGGACAATTTTGTCCAATTAGCAGCATTAAGTGTTGCAGCTAAGAAAAAATAGAAATGTGGCTAATGTTCAAGGTTTGGATGGCTTGCCAAATGGCTCATTTTTATTGGATGCAGCATCTGCAGTTGTCCAGTTGTAACTTCTGCCTCACTTGCCATTGTTAGAGGTTGGATGTTTTAATGATTCAAGAGTGGACAAAGTCCTTTTGTTACTATTGTAAGTTATCGTAATTTTGGAAGATGTAGAAGGCTAAGAAACTAAGGCAACAACTTTAGGCCTTATGCAATTGTTCAAATATGATGATGGCACACCCACACCTTTGTTTTTTAATTTGTACTCGGTTCCTATAAAATTTTGTAAAAGGATTGATTGTTGTTCATTTTTGCTTCTAATATCATCCCTGGAAATGTAACCTCATTAGCAGTTGAAGGTTTTAGCAACTTGCAATCAATGTTACTAACCATTTTTTTGGCATTAACATTGGTACAATGTGGATGTTTGTGGTGATGGAGGCTTCATATTAAATTCTTAGGCATGAAACTAGTCTTTCTTCTGATTGGGTCTTAAAGTTAAGAAGTGGGCATTGGAAATATTTATAGCTTAAATAATTCTCTACTTTCCCTTTTGTCCCATTGTTGAACTTTTGGAATGAGAATGAGCTATAGACTTGTTGCAAAAGTTTGAAAGATTAAGCAAAAAAGGAATTTTGCTAGGAGCTAGTAGGGGCATTACAATGTGTAACCTAGAAGTTTATTGAAAGTTTTGATGGTTTTTGCAAGAGATGGACACAGAAGTGCGTTCAAATATCAACTTGACCATTATTGTTTTGAATGGCAATGGCTTTTCAATTGTCAGTTTTCGATATTTAGACATTTCAATTTTTAGTTTTCAGTATTCAAACATTTCACTTTTCAGTTTCATTATTTAGACATTTTAGTTTTCAGTATTTAGTTTTTAGTATTCAAATATTTCAATTTTCAAAATTTTAGATTTTTTTCAAACATTTCACAAAGAGATTTCAAATTTCAGTTTTCAATTTTCAACTTTTAGTATTCACACACCCAAATTCAGAAATTTTAGTTTTCAAAATTTCAAATTTTAGACGTTTCACATAGAGATTTCAAATTTCAAATTTCATTTTTTAGCTTTAAGTATTCACACAACCCAATTCGAACATTTTAGTTTTCAAAATTTCAGATTTCAAACATTTCACATACAAATTTCAAATTTTTGATTTCAGCTTTTGATATTCATACATTAGAATTCAAATATTTCAGTTTTCAAAATTTTAGATTCCAAACATTCCATATATTGTAGTACCTTGGCAGGTTTGGCACATGCCTCCCAAACAATTAATTAATTTTGAATATTTAAATTCTAAAAATAAAATACTCTTAAACTTCTTTACTTTCCTTCACAAGGAGTTGGTCTTTGGAATAAAATATTGATCATGGTCATATAACATTGGGCAGAACCATTATGCAATAAGTTGTTTGTTTTGATTGATTTTTTTATTTTATTTTCCCCTAGGGGTTGAAGTTATGAGAGATTTTTTTTGAAAATGTCTCCTATTAGACTACTAGGTATCAAAGTTACTACTACTAACTTTTGTACTTCCTATTACAAAAGGATTTTTTTTGTTGGGTTGATGTAAGCAGAACAATTTCTCTTCTTCCTAGGTATGCATGTGAGCGAACACTTAAGAAGTCAAAGGAGGTTGAATCCTCACACATTTTTCCTTTGCTTCCTAAGGAGAAAGAACATTTTTAGCTCTCCACCTAGTGCATTAAACACTGCCAAAATTGCTCAATTCCATCCAGGAATGAGGAAGATATGGAGTGTTTGGTGTAAGGGGTTCAATGACAAGTGAATTAAAACAAATTAGAATTTTGAGCTTAAAATCTTTGATTGTTGTATCTTTGTCTCTGAAATACAAAGAAGTTTTATAAAGCCCTTGTTGACACATCCATTAGATTTTAAATCACTCAAAACAAAACAGACTAAAAAAGAGGAAAATATGAAGCTAGAACTATACAGAGATATAGAGCTATTTAAAAAATAAATTGAAGCAAACAATCATTCATCCTTTTCCTTGTGTCTTGTATTTCTCCGTTGCTCCTTTACTTCTGACATTCAAAGAACATTTCCAACCCTCCTCCGGTTTGCGCATCCAAAACACAAAAGTCACTCAATTTGGTCAAGGAATGAGAAAAGAAGTATTGGAAAGTGTTTGATGATAAATATGTGTTTGATGATGGGCGGTTCTACCCTAACTTAAGCTAAGTTACCCCTCCTACCCACAATCTTAAAAATAAAATAAAACAAAATCTTGCATGTGCAAAATTTCTGCATTAGTGACAAAAACGCACAAATTATCTCTCATCATTAAAATAATTAATTTTAGAGGATGTTCTTTCTGTTTGGTGAAGTTATGAGAGAATTTTGTATGAAATCCTCTGTTTTCATAACAACCTTGCTGCTCCTCTGCTGTTGCAGGCCTGCAGCTTAACTTTTCGTGTGTGTACGTGTGGTTTTTTGTACTGTAAAGTGTCTGCAACTGATCCACTTGTTATATTCTTCCTTAAAACTACTTGTGTGTTTTCTGAGAGAATCGACATATTTGTTTGTGACTTGCACACGACGGAGGTGGAAGAGGAGGAGGAGACAAGGAAGGATGTTTTAGTGGAGGAGGAGGTCAGGGAGTTGTTGGTGTGGAGGAGTTTTTTGGTTTTTCCTTGTCCAACAATTTGCACTCTTTCTTTCTTCTGTCTCAACTTGAGGGAAAGCAAGCAGCTTCCGCACCAAGAGGAGGAGAGCTCAAGTTTCTTAGACACCAAGAGGAAGAGGAAACGTCAACCTTGAGGGAAAGCTTCTTCGGCACCCAGCGAGAGAGAGAGAGAGAGGAGGAGAGGTCTACTTGGGGAAAAGCTTCGTCGGTCGACAGCAAGAGGAGGAGGAGGAGAGTTCAACTTGAGGGAAAGCTTCCACACCAAGAAGAGGAGGAGGAGGAAGAGGAGGAGAGCTCAACTTGAGGGAAATCTTCCACACCAAGAGAGAGGAGGAGAGCTCACCTGGAGGGAAAGCAGCTTCCCTTTTTTCGGGGCCCGCGGTTTGTAGAAAAGAACAGTGTGTATGTTTTGGGGGTTGTCAATGGCGCTCGCATTGAAGTTCGGGAATCTGTGGTTTGGTAATTACGTCGCCAGAGCTTTCAAGATGCGAACTGGTTGAATGATGAGCAGTATGTGTGTCAGACGCTACTGAAGAAGAACTCCCAACAAGAGTTTTTTGTTTTTGTGCTGTCGCAAATCCATCCCATAACATGGCTTTGGTGAAGAAGATGGAGAAAACGACACTCAAGTTGTGTGGTATCTGATTTCTCTTTCGGCCTCCAGGCTACAAACCTCGACAAGCTCTGGCAGGAACTTTGTCGAGTTTGGGAATTTCTGGTGGATTCGCACCTTTGGTGTAAAGGGAGCTCGAATCTTGAACCTTGCAACAACAACAGAGGATCATGAAAGATGCGGAGTCCTGGCGAGGGGTTACGGATGAGGAGGCACAAGCATCGTCTTTACAGCAAGCGCTCATGTACAACAACGTGCCTGATAACTACCATGCGAGCATTGCGGATCCCTCCTCGCCTTTCCTTCCGTGCTGGAACGACAAGTTCTGGTTACATGCGAGTCAGAGAGCTGAGGAAATCCATGCCATCTCCCCGCCGTCTCTTGTTGTCGACACGGGCACTTTCCAGCGGCAACAGGAGCCTAGTATGATCCATTTCACCCATCCCTCTTCTTCGGAGCTTCTTCAACACGGTGTGCGCGGAGCATCTGACGATGGCGGCTTGTGGAAGAGGCCGGATGGCAGCTCTCCAGTTGCTTCCCGAATGCACAAGAAGTTGGTGATGCAAAACTTGGAACAATACTCGAACCACAACATACCAGGATCGATGTCCAGGGTTTCCAATTCCTTGCAATTGGGATACAACAATCCTTTCCCTAAAGCAGCAGGCAAGGGAATAGCTGCTGCTGCTGCAGCATATGGAGCTTCCATCATGTGTGACAAGCTCTTGCTCCAAGCTTCATCTGCTGGAGCTGGAGCTCTCCAGGGCAGTAGCCAGTTTGTTGAACCCACTGGTGTGCTGGGAATGCATGCAATTGATGACTCTGCGCAGGATTGTGGCATCCAGGGACTTTTGCACCTACAACAACATCCACCACAGCAGCAGATTCAGCTTCCAGTTGTTCCTGACATTGTGGGAGCAATTGAGACTCAAGGGTTGTTGAACACAGGGTTAGGGTTCAGTCCCAGTGGCAACAAAGCTGCTGTGAGCAATGTGTGGGAGATGCAGCAACAGAACAGCATGAAGAGCTTTGAAACAGGGTTAGGGTTCAGTCCCAATGGCAATGAACCTGCTGTGACCAACATGTGCTGGGAGATGCAGCAGCAACAGATGAGCATTGTCGCAGGGATGAAGAGCTTCAACCCAGGCCCCTACGTCAGTAGTGCTGCTGCTGTTGGTGAGGAGCAGGATGTTGCCTTAGCAGGGTGTAGTAGAGCATGGATTGAAAACAAGAGCAATACTGCTGTGCCTGTGGGTTTTGATGTTACACATCAACTGGGTGGATCTTCTAGACAGCAGCATGTTGCTGGATTACAGCAGCAATCAGGTGCACTTGCATCATCAGGGATCAAGTGGCCTTCCAGGGTGTCTAGCATCCCTGCTGCCTTGCCTGCCACTGCATTGCCAGTTTCTCCTGTGCTCAGTGGTCACACAGGGCTGCGAGGGGGAATGGATGGGAAAACAAGCATTGTTATGCAGTCAGAAGAAGACTTACCTGCTTTGAAGGGTGCCCTGCTGCCAAGATGTCCTCCTGCTGCCTCTGGGAACACCATCTTCATTGATTCACACAAACGGCCAATCTCCTCGGTCAGATTCCTCTCTTGAATCAGTACTCTCTTCTTTATTGAAACCCTTCCTCTCTTGTCCAGTGACAAGCATGAAGAGAGACTAAGGAATATTTTTTTGGGGGATGTTGTGGGGTTTTATTTCAGCAAGGGGATGCTGCATTTCAAGGAAGCTTTCAGAACGCAGGAAAGAAGCCAGCAGCTGGAGGTATGCCATGGTCAGGTCAGGGTGCTTGCAGCCGGTTCGAATACCTTAGCACAATAGCACACAAGCAAGTTTCACAGAGCACAGCAAGTGGGAGCAGCAGGGCTCTTGGCCCTGCTCTTAACACTGATATGAAGCCTTTGGCACATCAAGGCAGTGCTAACAATGATCTGCAAACTATTGCTGCTCAGGTAGAGATCTTCTTCCTTGATGTAATGTAGTTTATTAAGCTCAGTTTACATTCTCATCAAGGCCTGCTTGAAAGCTGTCCTGTTGCTGAAATAAAACTGCATAAAGTTCTATTTCAGAATGCAGGAAAGGAGCCAGCAGCAGCTGGAGGTATGCCATGGTCAGGTGGTGGTCAGGATTCTTGCAGCCGGTTTGAGTACCTTAGCACAGCAGCACACAAGCAAGTTTCACGGAGCACAGCAAGTGGGAGCAGCAGCAGAGCTCTTGGCCCTGCTTTGAACACCAATTTGAAACCTCGGGCACGTCAAGGCAGTGCCAATGATCCACAAAGCGTTGCTGCTCGGGTAAAGATCTCCCTGAAACTTTTTATGAAGTTTATGAGCTCAATTGTAAAACTTCCAGACTCCTGATTCCACCTTCATATTAGCACAGTATGCCAGGTGCATGTTCCAGGGAGGATTTTCCTTTGGATGGGAAGAGGCACTTAAACTCATGGAAGTTTCAGCTTTGATATTTCCATATATGCGTTTCAGGCTTTCATTATGATTGCTTTTTCTGTAAGAGTTTGAAGATTTAGAAAGGGTCATTATCCCAAGGATCTAAAGATTGTTTTTTTACTATTTGCTTTCTTTATTTGTAACAGGTGCGGAGGGAGCGGATAACTGAGCGACTCAAGTACCTTCAAAACTTGATTCCTAATGGGGATAAGGTTAGGCATTGTCTCTTGTCTCTTGTCCATCACATCTGCTTGATGGAAGTTGAATGCTATAAAGCAATAATGAACTAGAACCTATTTATCTGGTTAGAGAATTGACAATATAAGAGCTTCACACAAGTAGCTGCCATTGGCATTGAAGAACTTCTCAAAAGCCTGTTGAAAGTGTTCCAACATTAAACTCAGTAGATTATTGTGAATGATAGAACACCCATGAGACAGATGCTCAGCCTGTTTTGCCAATTAAGCTGCTATTGTTCAGGAGGTGGTTAGGACCAATGTTGGTCTGGTATATAGGCCTGTGTCTGGTATCAACAATGGCATCACAGACCCTACTGGTCTGGTATGACCTGAGGCAATACCGGCCTTGTAGCAGTATCAGCCTGGTAGGTACCTGAGGTAATACCAGCCTTGTTCCAATTTCAATACCAAGTATATACCTGCCTCATACCAGCCAAAAATCAGTCTTGGTCCCACTACCAGGACCAGGCTTGGTTCCAATACCAGGACTGGGCTGGTATGAAAATTCTAAAAAGTATGCAGTACTAGGACCAGGCTGGTATGTTCAAAAGTTGATAACCCTGGTTACGACACAAAAGTGCATCACTTTGGCTACCAAGCTGGTAGAGGATTGTAATGTGTAAAATTGGGCCTGCATTTCTTACAGGTTGATATGGTGACAATGCTTGAGAAGGCAATCAACTATGTCCAGTGTCTTGAACTTCAGATTCGGGTAACACTCAAACTACGACTTGCAAATCAATCCACTCTGTCTCTTGCTTACATATACATCTCTAGTTCTGGAATTGACAATTGTGGCCAACTGCAAAATCAAATGACCAGTGGCTTTTTGAAAGCTAAGAGAGTGACTCCAGTTTGCAAAAAACTGAGTGCAATTTTCTTTCACAACAACACAGAGTTTGATGATTCTTTTGTCTCTGTACCTACAGATGCTCAAGGATGATTCACTTTGGCCAAAAGCCCTTGGAGCATTGCCAAATACACTCCAGGAGTTGCAGGAGCTTGCTGGACCAGAAATTGCAGGGCAAGGGCAATGTAAGTCTGACATTGTGGAATCTGAACCAAAAGTAAGCATGGAATTGGTGGAGAAAGATCGTGCAAACCCATCCAGCTCCCATTCATAGTACAGAGTAAAATTTAGTAGGGAGTTGCTTGAGTTGTGTAACTTTAGAAAACATGGGTCAATTTCTTCTTCATGCATTGTAATGCTATAAGGCTTGAAATGCATATAATACAACTTTGGGAGGGCTTTGTGTGAACATGGGCAGGTCAAATTCCATGCCTTCTGTTCACCCTAAACCCTAAAATAGGTACCTACATTTGGAATTCAAGTTCAGGTTTATGATTTTTCCATTTCAGGTATAGGTTTTTTTTTTGGTGTTAGCATTGGTATGCTGATTTTTGTACCATGTCATCTTGCTCTGCCTTCATACTATGATACTAATCTATTTACCAATCAGGACACTGGGTCCTGGCCTCCTCTGATAGGAAGCCCTACATATGGGGTATGTGCATATTACCATTGTATTTTTCTAGATCAGAACATTCACAAGCTCTTTTGCATCAGTTATAGGCGATTTATGAAGACTATTGGGCTCCTCAGCTTCAGTGTACATGGACTGTAGTAATCTAGGAGAGGATGTAAATTATTAATTTGGCTTGAAAGGTCATTGGCTGTATCAATTGATTAGCAATGGCCTTTTTTATTGGTGAAATTTCACCAAAAAGTGAAATGAAAAATGAAAAAAAAGTGATTTTATATATTTTCAATTGCCAGAAGTCAGAAAAAAAGTAAAAATCTCCAGATTTCTATAATTGGTTTTCAGTGTGAAGCCAAAATATAGAAGGATCATTAAAGATTTGTATTTCATATTTGGTTTGTTGTCAGATTTGGCTAAATCTTTCTAATGCACAATTGCCACTTTTTCTACATCTTCCTATGGATGAAAACCACTTCAGCTACAAGCAAAAGTTCTTAAAAAAACACTGATTTCATTTTAATTTAGCAAGATGAAAATTCTATATTTTGGACATTATTGGCATTTGGCATTTGTGCTGTATTTTACCATACTTGATTAATGTATTAGGAGATAATTAATCAGAAATCAAGTGCCTAATAAATATATGTTTTTTGTCAGGTGTTAATGCCTAAACCTGAGAAAATTGAGAGGCCTTTGTAATATAACATCAAAATGTTGTAAACTTCCATCTGCAATTAGCAAGGATGAACAAGATGAATGTAATGATGATTATTTTGCATGTAAGCCTTGAAGTACTTAGATTGATAGATGTTCCAACAATCTATTAGCCATATCATCTTTTGGGTTTGCATGTAACTACAACTGAACAAACATTAGGTAAAGCACTAATATACATTTTACAAAATTGTTGGCAAGTGGCCTTCTTGTACCATTGGTTGTTAGAAATTGTGAAATGTAAACCATTGTGTTGTAATACTACATGCCTTTGGACTTATGCATCTTTTTGTCTTAAACATTGTTAGGATTTGATTAATTAATGTTGTTGCAATCTTTAGCAAGAAAATACTATTCAAATAATTCACATATGGTTTTGTTCTCAAGATCCCAGCTAGCTTCAATCACATTCACTTCAACTTTAACAAATATTTTTGTCCAGAAAGGTCGTCATTACCAGTGTTTGGCGGGTATTGAAAAGAAACTTGTTGAGTATCACTTTGGGAATTAATCTAAAAAAAATAAAAATAAAATTGATACCCTGTCCTAGGATGAAAGCATACTAGAGATGAACTATTTTAGACAAAAAATGGTGATGCATAACAACTATGATAGTGTACAATGAGCTTTACTTTAGTGATAATTTTTTGACAATCTTAAATTTTAGAGAAAAGATTTTGGAATGTGCACAACAACTTTTTATAATTCAAAGTTCATTTTAAATCAAAATTAACTTTGATCAATGATCGGATTAAAAAAGAAGGGCACATTCCTTAACTATATTTTACATTTACTTGTTTATTAATGGATAGTGGGTATGATGGTAGACAATGCAAACCAAAGGAGAGTGATCAAGGGCCATGGTGCGAAAGGAAGACAACACAAGGCAAAGTTTGAAACAGTTGAAGACCCAACCATGATAGCAAATGCTAGATGGCAAAACCTTCCCTAGCCTTGGTCATACACATTATGTTCTTCTTATGTGTGGTGGGGCCACATTCACAAAAAATGGCCATTTTCTAGGCATGAAACCCATAGGAAAAATAATTTCGCCAAGTATACAAGTTGCTTGGATGAACATATGAAGGCATGCATGTTGGAGGTTTACATGGTCATGACAGGGAACCATTGTTCCCCCAAAAACTAGGTGCCTTTAATTGTGACATGGATGGTTTATGCAAAGGTGGTGCTTAGGGTTCAAAATGATTAGAAGGCCATTCCAGGAAATCGAGCTAGCAATGTGTTTCTATACCAACCAGATAGATTTGTAAGGGCAAATTCATTAGCTTCTTTAAAAACTCATTCGCCTCCTATAATAGTTCTTCTAAGAAGAAGACCCTAGGTTCATCCCCGATCTGCCCTTGTCACTTCTCCTTTTTCTTTTCAACTGGTACCACCAATATAGGTTATTCCTAAAATAATAGCACCAAGTACTTTTTACATACTCACAATCTAGATCTTGTGATGAATGACCAAATTGTTTAGCGCCCTTGGGAACAAAGTCCCCTTCAATCATTGTTGAACACGGACAACCCCATGGATACAACATAGTTGGATGTTGTGGTTCAGATGACATCTTATTGGCCATTTAACATGATAGATGATCAAGGGTGGTTGGCACAAGATGTTAACATATTGTCCTTTGTAAGATAAGCCAACATTGTAGAACATGTTTTGAGGTGTTGTGAGTGGAAATGGGCGTAATGTAGATGTAACTTAAAAAGGTGACATCGGAATGTGATGTACTATGTGAACAATTGGTTACATGCCAAGCAAAGTGTTTTGGGCTAGAATAAGATGTTGCCATTCAACAATAAGCATTGTAAGAAGCACTCACAAGGACCACTAAGGCGAAAAAAGAACGTTTGAATTCCGTGGAAGACATTGAATGCTACCATCAAATGTTGATTGATATGAAAGAACAATATCGAAAAGATGTTGAAACATTTGTGAAGGTGACCAAACATAATTTGAACCACATGCATCTTGCATGTATTTAAGAGCATTTTGAGTTACACAAGTGGAAGTGGAGTTCATAAAAATGTAAGCTGAATATCGTGAAAATGGGAGGTTCCAATCACACGGTTTGACATCATGGCCTAGGATATTTGAAATGTTTCTTGACAATTTACCCAAGATGGTGGAGGATGTAAGCATAAATTGGGTGACGCATCTCCAATTTGATTGGGAATATGTCATCACCATGTTAGAAAAAATAGGGGAACTCCTGTGGCCCACACCTCAACACTTCATGCAAAATGGGGACTTATGCTTTATTTGTTACTCCCCATTTGGACCAGAAGGTGCATGGATTTTGGGCACTTGCTAAACACATGTACCATTCGCAATGCTTAATCACTTTGATGGTGGCAAGGAGGAGATGTCCACAATGTAGGGCCCCATTTCATTGATGTTTATATGAACAATTTAGTTTTTGAACGACCATGCCACAACATTGGGAGTATAACATTGGGCTTTAACACACCTAGTAGGCCACAAACATGGAGTGTAGACATGAAATGGATTTGGAATGTGAGCATGTCTATTATTACATGGGGGAGTTAATATGACAAATGGTAATATGATGAATCCATGATTCAAAAGGCATGTGAATTGTTGTACTTGTCAGCGATCGATACATGACACCGTTGGTTTCCTTAAATGTTTCGGGGGTGGAATAACCCAAAAACTAACAAGTTTGAATATAGTTTCAATCTGGAATGTGTTTGGTACAACATAATGAAAGAGGAGATTAGGCGGGTGTTCACCATAAATGATCGTAGCAATAAGGTGAGGTGGAATTTGCCATTAGATGCAACATATGTACATTGTAAAATAGCTTCAATATTGTACATTGTAGAATAGCCTCAATATTGTACAAAATAGATATTTATATAGCTATATGGGTAAACAAGTTGTTTCCCTTAAAAGTTTGTCACAATTAATGTAAACTTAGTTAATTACAATTGTATGTAAAATTTTACAATTGAAAAATGAATTGAATGACTAGATATGGCCCATAATTTTTGAATATTGAACTTCATTGATGACAATGTGATTGGAATGAATGGAAAACATATAATTGTAATTATTTAATTGTGTTACAAAATTGCATCAAATTTCACTCCCAACAAGGAAGGATTGTTTTTTATTTTTCCATTTGTTTCCAACATGTTCCATTCAAGTTCCCAATGGATTCCTATTAGTAACCCCATTTTTTTATGAGACGATCACACAAGATGGTGACTAAAAAGGTTTTAGTCACCATTAGGGTCCAAATTTTTAATCTTGTCATAGATGTCTTCATCGATGGGCCAAATTTTTGAAGAATTGGTTGAAGAAAAAGGCGAGGCTTGCACCATGGATGGAAAAAATGTGCTTGAAACCTTAAAGCCCAAATTGGAAGTTGTGGTGTGTTATGGATTCTAAGCATAGCAAATGTGCTCCCATTGTCAGGTGGAGATAATCAAGGTGGTTATTGTGTGTTGCGTAAGGTGTGAATTGAAAGATTTGATCGCATCCCAAACACAATTGAGTTGGCGGGGAAGACACTGAAAACATATGACAAGTGAAAAACATGTAAGCAACGATTAATGGAAGCCTTGGCATGTTTGTGCAAACAACTGAATGTCATCAAATTCCTTACCATCCACATATAGACCATGGAGGCATACACATTATGGTAATATGGGGGAACTTTTAAAAAAGTGTTGGATTACAACATGAAGTACCCTCCATTATTGATAATTGTACCTTATTGTGACAAGGGGGCTAAATATGGAAGGGTAAACACAACTTGTTACCTTTAGGCGAAATCATGTGAAATTGGCATGGGCACTCATAAACATTATGAATGCAGTACATCATTGTGGAATTTTGCACAATGATTTGTTCAAGGACAAGATTATCTTGCATTTTCCGGTAGACAAACCAAATGTTATGTACGTAAGCGTGTGCAATCACTGCACCAAAACATGGAAAATATAATTACATAAGCGATTAACATTATAGTCTTAAACCACATATATGACTAGCCATGACTACATAATTACTAGTCCATATGACCCCATGGCATTTACCATTAGTTGTAAAAAATGGCATAACCATAAATGCCATTTGTGATTATGTTTTCCAAGATTGCAAGACATTTTCAATAGCCAAAATTCAATTTAAAAATATAATTACAATTTATTTTAGTATTGTCTTGCTACCACATGGTAACTTAAAATGAATTCAAAAATTTATTAACGATTTATGAGTGGACATGTGGCAATCTAAAATAATGAAATTATTTTTCCTACCCAATTGTATGATGTCATGTGACAATCAACTTTTAGTCAAATCATGATGCTTGGGACTTAGCCTAGGCCACCTACTAGGTTAAGAGCCCTATGTTAGACATTTTAGGCTAGGCTAGGTGACCTAATTTAGGTTAAAAAACAACCTAGGTTATATGCTAACCATTTAACCTTCTTCCTAAGAAGGTTACCCCATTAATACTCCCCTAAAAACCTAGGAAGCACATAAGATGAAAGTAAGAGGATTTGAACCCCTCACCTCCACTTTGAGGGGCAAAGTCTTTTTGACACACCTTGAAGCTCTTTAATGGACTCAACTACGAATCCAAAGGTGAAGATAGCAGAAGGAAAAGGAGTTGGGGCATGCTCTTTGGCTTATAGCACTTTGGGGGTAGAGGGGTGTGTTGGAATTCCGAGATGGGACTAAGAAGAATGACAAGTAATTCACTTATTCACATGGACTTGCACAAACAAAACAATAAGTTGATTAGTGCGTAGTTGAAGCATTTTGGTGCACGGACGAGTCACGAGTAAACACGGTGTCGCAACCTTAGCTTTGGGCTTGCGACCAAGGCTAAGGGGTTGCAAGGTTGCGGGCCAAGAAGAAGAAGCCCGGGAGTCACATCACAAACTCCTGGGAGTGTTAGAAAGTGTGAGAGAGTATGAGGGAGTGAACCCTCACACTCCCAAGGCAACTCCCACTTGGGAAATGGAGTCCCGGTGGACTCCCAAAACTTCAGAAATCGATTGTAGGGGTCAAACCTCAATGTTTTGTGGCGTTATTTATATCATTGGAAAGCTCTTGAAGCATAAATGTCTAAAATGGGCTCGCATTGCTCATTTGGATATCTGAAACATAAGTTATGGCCAAAAGAAGGGCCGGGAGTCGAATTGCCAATTTGACTCCCGACCACAAAAGGTCGGGAATCGACCAGATTTACTTAGCTGCAGGGGGCGTGCCACATATCGTTGGAAAGCTCTCGACAAGAGCTATAACTTTGCTTTAGACCGCATTGCGATCCGAGGTTTACTCGCAAAGTTACGGGGCTCCAAAGTCACAGGAGTCCCATTTGGCGCGATTTTGGGATTCCCACTCAAGAGTCCCGGGAAAAATAGCCATTTGGATGTAGCCTCCGTGGAGAGTTGCAGAGTATACTATAAGGGGGAAGGTGGTGGCTTCCCCCAAGTCCGGGCCGTGGTGAGTCTTGTGTGTCCGTGTTGCCCG
>Ga0209611_10001264_pt1 | contig 42505 bp, 29 predicted proteins | sample S1TSphgellanicum_3_FD_187693 | JGI IMG/M metagenome (GOLD analysis project Ga0209611, IMG submission 187693) | Host-associated microbial communities from peat moss isolated from Minnesota, USA - S1T2_Fc - Sphagnum magellanicum MG (SPAdes) (version 2) | ecosystem: Host-associated > Plants > Peat... | reverse complement strand
GGGGGGGGGGGGGGGGGGGGGGGGGGGGGGGGAGGTGTGGCGGATTTTGAATTCTTCTAGATCCAAAGAAAATCTTGAGAGGGCCATGGCAATTGTGCAAAAGTTTGGGGTAGCCTCAGGAGCTAAACTAAACTTAAGTAAGTCAATAACCCTCTAGGTTTTAACCAAAATCAACGACTGGTCATTGGAAGATGCAGAAGGCCTAAAGAGGGTTTGATGGGCAGAAACTACTCTGTGGTTGGGGTGCACATTTGGGTGGGCCATGCCTCAAAAGGAGAAGGATTCCAAAGTCATTAGGGGATTTTTGTTATAATGGAATTGCAAAAAATTGTCATTAGTGGACAAGATCCTATTGATTAATTAAGTTATCCTTGCATTCACTTGGTATCTTTGCTTGCACATAAACATCTTAACAAAAACCTTGTGTCACTCATATAATTATGATAATGTACTATCATCAAATTAAGAGAAAACATATTATGTCAAGTATTGTCCATTTGTTGCATTAATATTATAGTAATTTTGTTTCATGAATGGGCTGTTTCTTTTAGCAATGCCAAAGGCGTTTGTCATTTAGTTTTTTTCATCATTTGATGAATGCGTTGTGGGTTGCTAAGGTGAGTGTACAATGCTAAAATTTGTAATCCTAAATTTTTGAAAAATCATAAGAAAAGCACAAGAATTTGAATTATTAAATTTTTAAAAAATACGCTACATTAATTGTAAAGTTTCAATGATTAAAGTTTGATCAAAATTGATGATTTTTCAAAAATCATTTTGCATATTTAAAGCACTCAAAATTTACTTATACATAATTTTAATTTAATTTAATTTAATTTAGCATTAGTTTGATATATTAGACTTGTAAACATCATGTAAAATAAGCATTCATGATACTAAAAGTGATACTTTGTCTGTACTTACACCTCTACTTCTGGGGAAGCACTAAAGTCCTAAATCCTCATCTCCAAGCCAAAGCTCTCTTAGCAAAATTGATTCCAAGGGGATTGGCAGCCAATTGCCCTATGAAAGACTTTTATCAGGTACAAAATTCAAAAAAGCGAACAGACAAAAGGGTGGGAAAGGGAAGACAGAAGCACATTGGAAATATTTTGGGGGGAGTGAGAAGGGATCAGTTTTCAGGAGATGCAAGGGATATCCAAAGTAATCCAAATAGTTGTGGGATGAAGATTTTACCATATGGAGGCCATTTAAGGAATTCAAGCTCAGGAATTCATATTGAGAGGACAGGACACCCACCAAAGGGAGATCCTCATCGACATCAACAACAATCCATGCAACCTGTCTCAAGGCTTCAACTTCTAGGTGGGGGAGTGGGTATCCATCCAATCAAACCAAATCCTACAGACAACAAGCTCTACGGAGTAACTTACAACCTGCTCGCTGAAGGGGATGGTGAGTTAAAAGAGGCCCAAAGACAGGGTGAAGACAGGATGACTTAAAGGAAAACTCTAATGTGACAGCATCCAAAAGAAGCTGATGCACGAAACCCTAACTTGAGAGGCCTTAATCGATGTTCACCACTCGTACCTCTCGCTCTGGTTGCGGAGTCTTGGGGACTGTCACTGTGAGCACACCATTCTCGACTTTGGCGTTCACTGATTCGACATTGGCGTTGCGAGGCAAGCGGAAACGGCGCAAGAATTTCCCGTGGGAGCGCTCGACACGGTGCCATGTATCTGTCTTCTTCTCCTCTTCCCGGGTGCGTTCGCCGCTTATTTGTAGTGTTCGATCCCCTTCCACAGTCACTTTGACATCCTCCTTTTGCAACCCTGCACAATCCAAACAGGCGTTTTAGCAGTTAGCAAGATTACGTAACATGTCTTTGCTCTCAGTACTGCACGCATCTTGCAGGCGCAAACAACATCACGAAATCAGAACATATTTTTGGAATTACTACGGCGGATGATGGAGGATTAGAGCACTTACCAGGCAAATCGGCTTTGAAGACATGAGCCTCAGGGGTTTCGACCCAATCAATGCGAGTGCTAGCAACTGCCTGCACGTCCTCCTTCCCTAAATTTTTCCCAAACAAACCAGACGACCACGGATCCACCGGATGATCCCAGAAACCGGGCTCGAAGGGATCAAAATTGCTGCTGCGTCCGCTACCAAAGAAAGGTGTCAATGCCATGCCTAATTGAACGAAGTATATGGAAATGAGAAATGAGAAATCGGATGTCTTCTTCACTCAATAAACAACTTTCTTTGTCTTTTTTTTTCTCTCTCACTGCAGCAAAAGGAATGCTGATTCAGGCAATAAGAACTGATCGATAACAGAAGTGGGCAATTCGAATTGAGAGCAGGACACGACAATAATTTTTGGGAAAGAGACGGGGACGAGATCCTTGATTTATAGAGCTTGGCAACGACGATGCTCTGGCCAAGACTCAAGAAGTCTCCAGCGAGAAATCTCGTGAACATTCCAGAGAGCTCCTCGACTACACAAGCGAGCTCTCGTGAATGTTCCAGAGAGCAGCGAACTCTCGTGAACGTTCCAGAGAACGCTCGACGACAGAAGCGAACTCTTGTGAACGTTCCAGAGAGCCTTTCTTTATGGCCTATCTTTTTCCCCTGCGTAAAACATAAGCTAGGAGTATTTCATAAGACTAGGACATGGTCTGCAGGATGTACCTATATGTAGGCGAACTAAATCAAGTCACGATCCTAAGAAGCCATTGAGGGATCATTGGAACAATTGTACAATACAACCTCCCCAGCCCACAGTCAGCAGATCAATCAGTTTTGCTTGATGGGGGGAAACCTATTAGTCTGTAAGAGAGCTAAAATTTGACCCAGTGGAATGGAGATGGAAAAAAACAAAGCTTCATGAAGGCCATAAATTTTTTCAACTATTCAATTACGAGGGGCTACAAGGTTGGTATGCAAAGTATGGCAACCAATCTTAAGTTAGATTAGCACAAGAAGGGTACAACCTCAAGAAAACGACTAAATTGTACCTAAGCTTGTGGCACCCTTGACTTCCAAGAAAAGTTTCACCCATGCTACGGTTGATCATAGCAGAGGGCCTGCCAGTGGAAGCACTAAGGACTAAGATCGGCCTCCCAAGAGAATGCAAAATTTGCCAATGGGTTGGGGAGGAATTCCGTGCAGCCTTTTTTGACAATAGGGAAGGAAAAACAAACAAACAAACCATCCCACCCCATATAGCAACCCCCAACTTGAAGCACTAAATGAAACCAGATTTGAGGCACATACATATGAAACTGGCTATTGAGTCTTAACCCCTACATGAATTCCAAAGCAGCAAGATAAATCACAAATTTCAAGCACAAGCAATTTGGACAATCATGCAAGATTTAGATCTTCATATCTCACACTTGTAAGAGAACATGGCAACACATTGCAGCCTAGCTTGCTCAGGCCCCAGGGAACACAAATTGGAATTCAGAAAAAGTCAATATTATTCATGGTTTATTTTTTATTTTTTCTTCAGGTGTACAAATCTAATTCATCAAGGGTGTCTGTTGATCCGAGCTAATTTCTTGTGTGAATCAACAACCAAAGCTTTTCAAAGGTGGTTTAAAGTCTGTACACTTCTAGACCTTTCAATGAGGCAGCTTCTAGTCTAAAATCTACCGGTTAAATTTTCTGAGCAATCAACCAATCCTTTCAAGAATTTTCAGGTTCAGATGAACTCGAGTGTTTTAACTTGGGTACGGTCCTTGTGAACTCTAGCTCGAAACATTGACTCCACAAGCTTTTCAGTGTGGGTTAAAAAATTCCATGCACATTCAAAATTAAATGCACTACATTTGGAGCAGTGTATCTATAATATAATACTAGATCTAGTTTTGCCTGAAATAGGTTTTGAATCGAAATGGGTCTTGCATAGTGTGCTTTCACCCGTCTTTCCATATGGAGTCAAATTGAGACCTTCAAGGTGAAGTCCGTCAAATTTATTTACTTGGCTCTGGAGTCAAAAGATGAGATCAAGATTCCGGCAGGACCAGAATGACTTTGATCTACTGCCAAGAGATTGCAGATTCAAGTGATTGTAGATTGAAAGTGCAGCCAGCTGCCCGTCGAAGCATGATTAATGATATTACAGTACTGAATCCTACTGATGGAGATTGGATCAGACTGCAATGAATATCATGGCCACACAGAATGGAGACAAGCATTGGGGACTTGCCAACGGACCTTCATCTTGCCAGGATTGGAGTGCAAGCGCTGCTTCTCTTCGAGTGGGAGGGATTTGAACTTGTTCCAAGTAGTAAGAACAGAACGAAGATCTTCAAGCTTGCGCTCCAATCCTGTACAACAATTTGCATGCATGGTACAGATATGTCCTATGTCGTCGCTCCTCTGCACGCAGCACAACAAGGTTTACAGTCGGAGCTCAGATCAGGCACCAGCTTCTTGTTGCACCTAAACGTCTGAATTTGCAGAGGATTCGTATAAATTGCTGTAACAAGTACCATGTATACAAGCTGTGATGATCATTCATAGCAAAGGTTATACTGGACATTGAGTCGAGTTTGCTGATCAATGAGATACATAGATTTGTAGCTAGTGTTATAGTGCTGTACCTGACAGAAGCCTGAGAAGAATCGGGTGTCGAGGAAGCGAACTTTCAAGCCAAGGTCTAGAAAGCGTTGTTCTCTAATGATAATGCTCAGGACATCTTGATCATGTTTGCCAGGATGCCGTTCTCGAGCAGCATACCAGTACTTGTAAAACTCGATGGTTCGATCATTTGCGCAAGTATATACAAAGCCTCCATTGGGTTCGTTGAGCAGAGATTCTGGAGCGTTGTTGTAGCGGTCACATGCGATTTGGAAGTCGGTGTTTTCTGCAAGTTGGGTGAAGGGATTGTGCAACCAGACTATGTCTGCATCCTGTCATCAAGAGTCGAAAAATATAAGACTCGACTTTGTCGTAGATTCCTGAACCTCATCAAATGTTCCAGAAAATGTACTAAATTGTTCGATGTTGTAGTACTGATCCCAGAATTCGAACATGTACAGTCATCCCTAGTGCATGATGATCGCATGTTTAGCTAGTCGACGATGTAGGTAGTAGGAAGCTGTGAATTTCCGATCCTCACCGAGAAGATGAAGTTGTAGCCCATCTCCAAGACGCTTCGCAGGAACTTGATCCTTCTCCACATCATCTTCAGATAATCCTGAGTCATGAAACCCTTTTCTCCAGAAAAATCAACGCCATAAGTATGAAGCATAAAGCAATGAGGGTGGAGATGCAGGCAACGGTCGTATGCCTTCTGGTCCAGTGCGACAATCACCAAGTGATTGAGAAGTTGTTGTATATTCTCACCTTGCCGAAAGCCTTCTAGATAGATGTCTAGCATACCACCATCGTCTGCCCATGCTTGATTCAGAGTCGTTATGATCACTGTTTTGTTTGGCATTGAAGCTTTCTCCAGCAAATCTCCCAAAATCTTCCGCTCCCCAAACGTCTGCAGCACCAAGATGTCGTCTTGAGGCTAGCCGCTAGACAATATTATCGGCTCTATTATCGGCTCCGATGAACTCATGGAATTTTTCGACTCAAGCAAAGTGAACCAAGGATCTAGATCTTACTTCCAGCAGAAACTCCGCATCAATCTGCAGGTCATGAGGGCACGACTCCTTTGAACAAGAACAAATCTAGCTGGAAACTTTCCAGGACTTGTAAAGAACAAACAAGAACAAATCTGGAAACTTTCCAGGACCTTCGACATCGAGCTGTACGTACTGGAAGAATTGGCGGATATTGATTTACAAAGAACATAACTTACAAGCTCTGGATTCTCGTCGACGCCAAGGAAAGAGTTGACGCTGACAAGCGCCGCTTGAAGACGAAGAGCAGAGCGTTTGTGGAACATGAAAATTACGGGTATCCCCAGGAATGTTGCAACGAGTAGCGTGATGACCAAAACTCTCGTCACTCTGAGCTTCCACCAAGCAGCCATATTCTCATGATCTCTATTCCAAGTCCCTGAGGCGGTCTGCTATAATTACTTGCAAAGCACCGCGTCTAATTCTACGGAACTGCACTTTGCAGGGACTCTCACAAACATCGTGAGAATAGACATTGGTGAATTGCTACTTCCTAGATGCATCATTATCGAGTGGATTTCCTCCTCCTCCTCAATTCTTTGATACTGTTTATTCTCCTTCCTACTTCGCCTTGAACGGACAACCAACAGCAATCGATCAGACCAAGAATTGAATATGGGTCCATGGAGACCAACATCCTTCACTAATGTTGTTCTCATGAAAGATTGACATGGCGAACCAAACCTTTTGCTTTCACGAGGACTCCTCTACTAAGGCAAGAACGCCTTAGCCAATTTCCCGTGAGACAATCGATCCTAGCCGAAGTTCTGTCAGGCCTCGAGTCTCCACCTACTGCTGCCACAAGTCGCAGAATTATCAGGCCGCGCCCAGCTCCTGCATCAAAGCAAATTCCTTTTGCAAAAGTTGATCTCCGGCTCTAGAAAGTTCGCGTGATAATCAAGGAGAATAAAAATTGTCTATCTTTCAGCAGCATCTAGAAATCCAGAAATCTCTTCTCGAGAAAATCACTGTGCCGACATAAAATATGACATCGATCCCTTCTGGGAGATCCACGAGCCCTATCCCTCCGAGCTAGGACTTCACGATTCACCATCCGTTCTTTACCCAGCGGATGTCTTTGTGTGTGTCGACGCATGACCAAGACATTGCCAACAATCCCAGTTGCTAACGAGTCATCGCACGCCCGGTGACTAAATGCCGATCATGGCAATGACTCGTCAACAGCTGGGATCGCTAGCTGCTGCTAGCACGGAATCTCAGTCGGTCTTTTAATCTATAATTGAACTGCAAATATCATAGGTTCTTTGAGAAGGAAATCGAACAGAAAAGGTCGATTTTCATTATTCTCCGGTAAAATAACTGCTCTTCAATATCAACAGACTTTGGATCAAATTAATTTTTGGATTACTTTTATGCTGTGAATCTCGAACATGAATCTCGAACATGGTAAACTAAAATCTCCTTAGAATGGACGCGGTCCTCTTCTACCTCTCCCTTTTTTTTTTCTTCTTTGCTTTCCTCCCTTTTTCCTTGGAATAAAGTCACACCGGGTCCCCACCCCACTTGGACTTCACCATGCTAATCATCATGTGTTTCCAATTTAGTATGTCGAATATTTGTCATGCGTATGGATGTGCGAGAGCCAAGCCGCTTTTTTTTTTTTGGTGTGTCTTTTCAGACTGAACTTGCAAGTTGTGTAGTTGATGACAACGGATGACTGTGCACAGTTGCCCCTCTACAGATTGATGGGTCAAGCGTCGGGGCGGAGACAACACTACTGGCTAGTTGCAGTGATTGGAAGTTGACTACAAGATAAGAAATTCTTGGAAGTAGCTGTAGTACGGCTTAATACATCGCACCTACTAGGGCTCATGCAGCTAACTTAGTTTGGTGAGCTATCCTTGCAACGGCTAGCGGCCATGCAGAGTCGGAGTCCCAGTGTTTCTATTTTCGATTTTGTGATGTAGCTGAAGTGGTGATCATCCATTTAGCCAGATTTGGCAATAAGAAATTATGAAAGGTCAAAATTTCTAGCAGCCTTCTATGTTTTGAGGCTACCTGCTGGAAATTAGGATAGAATCTGGCGGTTTAAAAAATAATTGGATTTTTTTGGGAATTTAGCCACGGAATCACCCAAAAAACACTAAGTCTTTGCTATTTTGAAAGAAAAATCGCCAAAAAAGAACACTCTGATGCACACGATGTGTTTGTAGATCGAAGTAGCCGCGACGAACGTCTTTTTGGGCAATCAGGGGACGACGAACATCGTGCTGCACGAAGTCAGAAAAAAAACAAAAAAGAAATTTTTTTGCCAACGCTGCGACAGCTCTCTGCATGCCATCAAATTCAACGAAGTTAATATAATATTATTAGTCGAATCTTTTCGTCTACATCATGTGCCATCTGCAACTCAGCAGATTCAACCAAGTAAGAAAAGTAAAATAAAATAGCATCTTCGATGTTCTCCCAAATTCGTGAGCCTTGACCAAATATGAAATGCAATGCACGTACGCATAGAAATTCTTGGCAACCAATTCGTTTGGGGAGGAGAGGGGTGCTGTTGGATGTTTCTGTTCCCAACGTGTTCTCATTTTGTTCCCAATAGTATTTTTCCAACCCTTACCCTCCATACTACCCTCCCACCTAGTTACCCCAGTAACCTACCTACTCTACTCACCTACCTCTTAGCCTAAACCCTAAACCGAACCAACTAACAACCAATCCCTTACCTACATTTCTATATTTCCCTAGCAAAACCTATATCTCTCCCTGGCTAAATCTATATCTCTTCTTGGGTAGACTTCTATCTCTTGGCAAAACTTATATCTTTTCTTCGGTACACTTTTTTTTCTTGACAAAAATTACATTTTTTTGGGCTAAACTTTTATCTCTTGGAAAGATTTATATATTTTCTTGGCTAAACATTTCTCTCTTGGCAAAACCTATATCTATTCTTGGTTAAAGTTTTCTCTTTTGGAAAAACCTATATTTATTCTTAGCTAAACTTTTCTTTCTTGGCAAAACTTATATATCTTTTTGATTAAAATTTTCTCTCTTAGCAAAACCTATATCCCTTCTTGGTTAAACTTTTATCTCTTGATAAAACTTACATATTTTCTTGGCTAATTTTTTTTCTTTTAGCAAAACCTATTTTTTTTCTTGGTTGAACTTTTTTTTCTTGGCAAAACCTATATCCCACCTTGGTTAAATTTTTTTCTTTTGGCAAAACCTATTTCTATTCTTAGTTAAACTTTTAACTTTTGGAAAAACTTTTATGTCTTCTTGGCTAAACTTTATTTCTTAACAAAACTTAAAAACCTATATTTATTTTTGGCTAAACTTCTAACTCTTGGCAACACTTATATTTCTTCTTGGTAAAACTTATATCTCTTATTTGCTAAACTTTTAACTCTTGGCAAAACCTATATCTTTTTTGGCTAAACCTCGACCTTTCAACAAAACATTTCTATTTATTGGCTAAATTTTTACCTCTCAACAATTCTTTTATATCTTTTTGGTTAAACCTATACCTTTCAACAAAACATTTCTATATTTTGGGTAAACCTCTTTGTTTCATAGTTAAAGTTTTATTTTTTCTAGAGGGAAAAAATAATAATGGAATCCACAAAGTGTAAAATGAATTTCAATGTATTTTTTTTATAGAAATCAATCAAGGACATAAAAAATGATGTTGATTTCAGTTAGAACAAATAATTGAGGTAAGAAAAAAAAATAAAAATTCAATGATTGTTTAATTCAATCACTTAAATTGTAAGAAAATTAATGTAAAACATATGGTTTTTAAAGAGGGTTAAATTTACATATAAAGGTTGAGGGTTTTGGTTTTGGCATTACAATACTCATCTCAACTTTAAGTTTTAACACCATGTTTGTAATGGTTTGGAGTTCCTAAAACTAACACCTATTGTATTGGTAACATGTAAGTATTGCTTATTATGGTAAATATTAATAGTAATTGAATATTTAATCCCAACATGCAATACCCACATATAAAAACAATGCCATTTGTGATTAAAATGAAACAATTTTTTTGAAATTTTGAATATTTTATTTTAGATTATTTTTCTAATTTCTTATACCTTTATTTCTCATTTAAAAAAAATTTTAATCTTTTTTCTTGTTCTGAATTATTTTTCTACTATTTCTTCTTCATAATCAAATTTTAATTGCTTTTTAAGTTTTTTTTTTAAAAATTCAAAACTATCTTTGTTAAATTTTTTTATCATTAAATACGCATATTTTATGCCCAACATTTCGATATTATGTGAAACATGAAAAAATCTAGCTAACATTCTATGTTTTAGATGCAAATATTACGCAATTTTATTTTATTTCTTCTTTTAAATATTTTTCATCACAATGTCAAAAAGGAAAAAAGAAGCTATTACATACAATGGGACAATCATACTATGGTGGAACTTGAATGAAAATGGAACCAGATTTTGCAATACCCTCATAATAAAATTAGGGCCCCATTGGAATTGAAATGCAAAAAAAGCAAATGCATGCAATTCCCATATAATTTCTACTACCAATTATATTTCATTTATATAAAGGGGTAAAAACAAGTTAATACGAGCCAATAGTAACTTCCTGAACCACTATGATTAATCCTGAAAAATTAATGTGGCAGCACAAGATTGGATGAAATGTTTTGAAATAATGTTAAACAACGGTGCTTAAACAATGTTTTTACACTATTTCACTATGTTGAAAAACACTGGTTATGGGCTTTAAAATGTGCTGAAAAGTATTTTATATTTATTGGATTACTTTCAATTTTAACTAGATGTTAAATTAACATATTAAAAAAGGCTTCACATAAATACAACATATATTTTCAACATTAACTTAATGTATGAGACTTATGAACATTAAAACTAAAGATTAGTTACGCCAAATTGGCTCATATTAACTTGGTTTTACCCAAAGGTTTTAATATACAAGTATTACAAATACTTGCCCCTCCATCACTTAGGTTAGGGTTATTGGAAAGTCCAAAAAACTACAATACCTACATTGTCAATATTCAATACAAATGTCACAGTATGGGTGAATGTAATTCCGACATATTCAATTGTGATTATTCATTGCGTACACCAACAAAACAAATACTTTCATCATATTTTGAAATGTGTTGATATTGCAATACCTTCATCCAAAAACACACTTCCTTGCATTGGCAATACTTGAATCTATAACCCCATGCTACATTACATATATCCACTAAAGGAAGTCTTCATTATGATAATAACAAAAAAGACAATACCTACATCAAAATGGCAAATCCCCTGTTGGAAAGATTATGGGATGCGCAATACCTTCATATATCACAACAAAAAGTCATTGTGTCCTATGTAATATGTGAAATTCTATGCAATATGAAAAAGTTTGCTCATTAACCTTAAATTATTATACATTAATTTTTGAACTAGTATGGTGTTACTAGTACATAAAAAGTCCAAGTCCACTAATGAATTCACTAGGTTTTGTAGCGAATTAAATGAATTTTAATTTTAATGAATTCCTAACGAATTCGTCAATTGTTTAGTGATCGATGACAAGTTGATACGAAGAAATAAATTCACTAACATATGAACAACTTTTTTTCTAAAAATTAATTATTTAATCCAAATAATTTAATATTAATTCTTTAATTTAAATTATTTAATTCTTCAATTTTAAAAAAATTAAAAATCTTAAGAAGATTTGAACCCATCCACGTAGGTAGGTAGAAAACTAACACCTACTTACTTGTGTAGGTAGGCAAATAGATAGAAAAAGGAAAATGCAAATGGAATGAATAGCAAAAACATATTCCATTCATGTTAGAATTTCCATTTAAAGTCAAGCATTTCTTTACTCATCCCAAATTGGCATATGCATTTCTATGTGAGTATTCAAGGGAAATATGTTGTTTATATAGCTTGTGAGATGAGATTAAAAACAAAACATATGGGTTAAACCTTTTATTTGCACTTTAATTTTAAACTGAGATGCAATTATAACTTTTCCAAAAGCCAACTTTCATTAGTAATATCTTTTTCATATTATGTCCAAATGAAATGATTTAAACTTCATTTCGAATTTTTTTCCAAAATCTACACAAAAAAATTATAGAAATAATTAAAACAACACTTGAATTGAAAAAAATTGCATGTAAATCTTGTATTTAAATACATTTCAACAAGACATTTTTTTTCTTTAACCATCATTATCTTTTTCATACTTTGTCCAAATGAAAAAAAATATTAAAAATATGATATATGAACATATAATAACATTATTCTCAAAACCATTCAATGTTACATAGTGTAAGAAATATAATACATTTAAATCTAGTATATTAAATACATACATGTTAATTTTATATTATAATATGAATTTGATTATATAATTATAAAATATAAATAAATTTTATATCATATTCATTTTATTCATTTTATTCACAAATATTGTCACATATGAAATATAAGTGATCTTATATGATAAAACTATTGGATCAAAAAATTTATATTTTCATGGATGAATATTATGTTTTACATTTTTATCAAGTGAGGCCCAGAATAAAATACTATTTAGTTATATATAATAATAATAATAATATGTTATGTATTATATATTTTATATACATATGATATATTATAAACTACTTATTATATATTTTTATGTTTAAAAATATTGAATATTGATTTTGTTTTGTTATAAACATATTTGAACATATTATTAAATAAAGGCATAAAATAAAATTTTATTTAAATAATATATAATTTGAAAAGTTTAGTCAAGAAGAGATATAAGTTTTCTCAAGAATTATAAGTTTAGTTGAGAAGAGATATAGGTTTTGCCATTGCAAAATCAGTGGGGTAGGTGGGTAAATGGGGTAGTTGGGTGAGCAGGGGTACTACGAGGTGAAAAAAAATTGACTGTTGGATGGTGAGCAAAAAAGATTTTTTTGACTCAACCTTTGTGACTACGGGAGGTTCAATAACTGGGATGAACACTAGTTCATCCCAAACGGAACTGGTACAGTCATGGGGGCTGGGTCACTCCAGCTGAATGAATTTTATTGAGTCTTTTATTGCATGCACGAGCTCTCTGCAGTCAATGTGCATATATTCGAGGAATGGAGAAGTACGGATGAGTGGGTACCTACTACGGTCTATCTATGGTCGTTTCCCAACAGTGTCCTCTTGGAACCTGTATTTATAGGCCAATAATGCGACTTGTGAGATTCTAAGTTATATTGTGATGAGCTACTAAAAGTGACTAAAAGAAAGAAATCAACAATTTTGGGTGCACCCCCAACTCTGACATGGGTCCACCTTCATGGTGTAGTGACATAGCTTCAAGTTCATTTTACTGGTAACCAACCAGCTTCATAGGATTACTGTGCTGAGCATTCTACAGGATTATCAAGAAATGTAAAATCATAGTCGAACTTCCAAAATAAGTTGCACGTTTATAGAACTTCTAAGCCACCCTATATTAGACCTGACTAAAACTTGTGACTTTCCTCACGGTTGTTATTGCTCTTCTCAACATACTAACGCAGCTCCTAATAGTAACTATCGGCAGAGGGGCAGCACCTCACTTGCCTAGTGACTTTTGACTTGCTTCAATGAGTGATTACATGTGGTTTTTTAGATATGTTCATGCAAGATTCTAGTGCCAATTGTCTGATTGCCAATCAGTCATCCTCTTCCACCGAGTTTTTAATGAATTTAGCCAGGCTGCTTGTTGGTTGATTAACACATGGGTCTCAAGCTCATTGCACCTTCACATGATTTTGGGTGAATCCCTATTCTGTTCAAATATTTTCTAATATGAATTTGAGCAAATGACTTCGAAATGCACCCCACTCTCCAGCTGCTAAGAGAGAGATCAGCATTCCTGTTTGTGTTTGGAAGTTGTGACAATATACTTTGGTAATGACCCTTAATGAGGATGTGATCCAAAAAACACTATTCTGTCTAGGGACTTGTGCTTCTGGATGGTATTTGTATCATTTACATTGATTGTATAGATCCCTTGCCTAGCTTTGAAATTTCTTGTGTCTTTGTTTCCATTTGTTTATTCACCAATTAACAGTTTGTCTGCAGGACCTGATTTGTTTATTGTATAGTTGGGATGCACATGATTTCTGGTGATCCTTCATTTCTTTCAGGTCCTCAGTAGATGTGGCAAAGCCTCTTAGTACTCTTTGCTTGTGTTTTTCTTCATCCTGTCTTTTGTGCATACTGTCTGAAGTTTCTCAAAATTTGCTTCTCCTTTCCAGGAAACAAGGTGGTCAAGAAGGAGGGTTGTAAAACTGGAATTGCCATAAATATGGGTTTGGTGGTCAAGTTTTGCAACAATGTTTTTAGTGTCACAGAAACTCAGCATATCACAAGTTGGAAAATTAATTCCAGTGTAATTATCTCCATGAGATTTTCATAGCTCAGATATTTTGGAGCAATCCATAGATTTATTTGCTTGGATGCACTGGATCTTCCCCTCTGTTTACAGATTACCTGAACATGGCTACTCCCTGACAAGTTTTGCAAATGGCACTGGTTGCATTGTGCTAATTGGCAGAATTATGAGAAAAAATTCAGCTGGTGCAACCTCTGGAGAAGTACATCATCCATACAGGTGTGGCCAACAAAACAATTCCACCAGAAGTTGGTAACAACAAGATAATTGCATGCAGAAGATATCAATATTTTCTGCACACTACTCAGGGTCATAGACTTCATAGTTTATGGCTGTACCAGTTAACTCAGGATTGATGAAAAGCTACTGCTTGATAACTCATTGCAAAACTGCTAAAACACAAGGAATTCAAGCTTTTTTTTAGAGCTGATGAATCAAAGTCTATCCACAATGAGTGTGATAAATGTTATTGACCCTTCCTTGGAGAGACTCTAAATCCGAGAGAGATTCTAGATTTTCAAAACATTTTCTGGATAGAACTGAAAATGTACCATGGTCAGTTGGTAGTATCAAATGGAATCAAAGGCTAAAATGCTTGATCTATTAACTGTGTTTTTAAAGCACTGAAAAATCTCCTGTCCAGCAGCAGCAGCAGCAGTAGCAGGGGGTCTACATTTCTGTTGCCTCCTTCACTTGGACAAGAACTTCAGAACATATTGCATGACTAATACAAACAGAATCCCAAAACTAATATATTCTGAGAAGATGAAATCCAGTGGAGTTGACCATTCATAAACTACATTTTGTGAATTTGGCAAACCGAAGTTGCATCCTTTTCTAATGGATGATGCAGAACACTAAACAGCATAAAATTTTTAGATAGGAAATAAATGGAGTGAGACAAGGTGGACATGATCTGCAACTTGCTCCTTATTTTGTTGTAACATTGAATAACAATTCAAATGCTAATTCATTGCATCATGGAGGAGTTATAACTTAGAGATCCACAACATAAATATTGCCACCACATGATCATGTGCAACTTGGTCCTTTAATGCAACATTGAATAATAACTAGAGATCCATGACACAAACTTCCCCACCACACGATGTACAACTTGCTCCTTCACTGCAAGATCGAATCTTACCTAGAGATCCATAAAAAAATGATCCCCATGTGCCACATCATGAATTTAAGAGCTAGACATTGTGATGCAAGAGTGTTGTATTTAGGTAGTGACAAAATCAGTGTTTTGAGAGGGCAGGGACTTTCCAGTAAGCTCAGGTCTTGAATTCAAAAACAGATATGACAAAAATTTGGTCAAAATTGGAGTGAGAAGAGTGGTGATCACAGCACTGCTTGCAACCTTTGTTGGGTATCCATAGTTTTCATGTCCCATGAACCTGCAGCTCTTCATTTTCAATCTATACTTGACAACTTTAGCTCACCTTGGCATGGACACATTGACTGAAATTCCACAACTTGTAAGTATTGTATTGCAATCAACATAAACCAATTCTCCAAAGTCTTTTGTTAGGATTGAATTTGCTTAAGCATTGGTCATTCACACATTGTGATTCAAAATTGAAGAAGATGAGTGGCAGAAATCTCAACTATTTGGAGAACTTATTCAAACAACTCGCTGACTATTGATGAAAGGCTATTTTTTTTTTTGAGATTTGGCTGTCTTTGGAAGCATAAAAGATTGGGAAATTCACTGAAGAAGTCTTCAATGCCAAACAAAACAGTCATCCTCACATCTTTGAATCATCCATGGGCTGATGGTGGTATGATAGACATCTAATTTGAGAGCTTTTGGGAAGGCGAGAACTAGTTAATCAGATTGCGATAATTGTGATAGTTGCAGCTGACAAGAAGGCATACGAAGGTTGGACACAATTTCACCCTCATTGCTTCATGCTAAAGATTTTTTGGGAGAGAAGGTTTTTATGAGTGAGGATTATTTGAAGTTGACATGGAGGAAAATAAAGTTCTTTCAGAACATCTTGGAGATGGGCTAGAGCTTCAATTTTGTGGTGAGACAATAGTAATACCACCTCTTTTCTAAAACTGTCATCCTTTTAAAATTTCCTAGCTCTAGATGCAAATCCAAACAATGCTTGTGGTATTAAAGCTAAACCTTCTGTGGCATCATTGCCACTCATGCTAAATCTCTTGTGGGATGATCACCACCCAAATGCTTGTTTGAAGAAATGTTTTTGCCATTTTTCCATTTTTGGAATGAATTGTTTCATTGTTTCTCCAGACACGGAACCTGAAAACTTGATTTCTGCACCACATTCTAAAGGGTCTGTTTGTTTTAGATTGTTTCCTTCCAGTCTTATAGTTGAATGCGTGACAATTGTTTGGACCATGTAAGCTTGTGTGTGGGTCTTAAGTGTTTCTACACTCTTACTATCTGTTAATGTGTTAGATGTACTCATGAGTTCTTTACAACTTTTGAAGGTGGATGTTCTGAAGGAGACAATTGTAAAGTTTTGTTGGCAAGGACCCAAAAGCTTCAAAGGACCTATCATGAATTGTGAATCACTCCCCTTTTCACATTTGATGGATCTATTGAATGACTCAAGGACATGATGGGCAAAATTGTCCATGGAGGAGAACAAGATGTAGCAACCCTATGAGATTTCTTCTTCTCTTGTGGGATTTGAGTGAGCTTCCATCATGGCTTTCAGGGACAGAAACCAAAGCTTATGAGCTCTTCTTTCCAAATCCCTTCGTTGAGTCTACTGAAAGCTACATGATAGGGTATTGCAGCTGCAAATTTTGCTGTAGTCCCAGTGTAGTAAGACAATGGAGATTTGCTTACAAATTGTTGAGCATCAAGAGAAGCTCAGGGAATGTGTGTGCAAATCTGAAGTATTTTCCCACTTGGAGAACTCAATGCAGTAACACCAGGATTAAAGAGGAGCTTTCCATCATCAGATTGCATTTGTTTTCTTATTCTATTTTCTATGTAGTATGTGACATGTGTGCATGGTGTTCTCCTTGCCATGTCTTAATTGCCATTTTTTTGTGTGCAAGCGAGCATCATGGCTGAGTCTTCCAGATTTTGACAGAAACCCATAAATTGTGCAACACTTGCAGTATTCAAGAATGAATACAATCAATGAGAGAAAGCACCAGTATTTTGGCAAATTGAAGAAAGGTTTTGCTTTTCAGTTTCAGTTCCTATGCACAAGAGTAAGGTAAGCTGAATGCAGGCTGAGGGGTCACTATGGTGAAGAGGGAAACTCTGGTGGAGTTTTTCAGGTTTTAGAGCAATTAGGATTTTCTTAACAACTATGCTTGAGCCAAGTGTTAATTTCAATGTGGGAATGAGAAGAGTGTCCAGAGTTGATGACCAGATTGTAATCCTGCTGTCTGCAATTTGCTCCTAAATGATGTCGCAGGGGTATCAGTTTTGCAAGAATTAGCAAGCAAATGGTCTGTAGATAGTCAGACAGACAGACCCAGAGAGGGAGGAGGATGTGAAGGTTCTTCATAGCTGAGGAGAGAAAGATCCCAAAGTGCTCACGCCCTGCATACCGCAGCTGGCCTGTAGTTTCACTGCCTCATGTCCCATCCTTAGCAAGATCACAGGATGGGATCTAAGAGAGAAAAGTTCATGAGCGATTTGTTTGCTTTGTCAATTTTAGAAGCTCCTTTGTGCTATTTCGTTCTAGAATTTGCTGCTGCAAGGCACATTTTTCAAGTCTGTGTCTTAATGAATGTTTGAGTTATTTCTCAGGGAGGTAGATTTATTGGGTGCTTAAGTGGGGTGGATAGTTGCACCTGGGCAGCTGCTTCACTTGGCCATAGAAGGTCGAGGTCCTTCCAACTTCAAATAGGTGATGATGGGGGAAATAACTATCACTCTATGTTGGATGTGGTAAACACTGGGTATAGGCTCAAATGTGATGTGTGCGTGGAGATGTCCTAGTGGATGGAACCCTGTTGCACCCCAACTGGATGTCAAATTCTAACTACCTGCCATGGCTGGCTGCAATGAACCTAACAGATACAGGTTCCTTTGAGGACTGAAATTAGTGCAAATTCCAGGGCTCAGGTTTTGTGTTTGATTTCAAGGTTTGGGAAGAGCTTGATTTGCTGCACACTGAAGTCTCGCTTGACCATCAGGCAACTCACGAAGTCTGAGCTACCTGCAAGGACAGCATTTCAAGCATTAATGTCAATTTTTGGTTGTTTTGCCAGGTGTTTGTGTCAATTTTGGGTGGTTTTGTAAATGTGAAAGTGCACTGTGCAGGAGGAGCCCTTCGATCAATAGCACAAGCTTGCCATCTGGGTCAAGTGCAGAATATGACCACTGTACATCATGTGCAGCAACTGAAGTTTTTTTGCAGTCAGCTCCTTCCACTCTTTAGATTGCTGCAATCACTGTGTCTCTATTCTGCATCTCATTAACACATTACAAGAGCCAAGTCTTAATTGTTTCTACAAAAGAAGATTCTTCTTCTACATTCCAGTCTGTGGCTAAATTTACTCTGCACCAGGTTCACTGTGAACACAGTCCAATGATGCAAGGAGTAATGTCCACAAGGCTATAATTTAGGTTGTATATTTTCAGCAACTGTAGTCCCTGGTGTTGTTTCTCACAGGTTTAAATGAGATTCAGAAAAAATAGCAGGAGTGTCTCTCAGAGCATTCACATGTTGAGGGGAAGTGAGTCACGATCATTGCCTGGTGAGAAGAATTATGCAAGCAATTGCTCTTGTAGTTTGCTTACCAATGCAAAGGAGTGACTACCTTTGTTCTTGCTTGTGAGCCTGTGAGGTCTGGTAATCTCATTTGCATCAAGCTGAGGGAGTGCACAGTGATTTTTTCTCAGAATAAGAAGACACGGAGGTAGAAGATAATCTGGCTGGAAAACAACAAATTCAACACCCACTTCTAGGAAAGAATACTAGACTGTGGAATCATGCAGCTGCTATGGCAAAAAAGAAAAGTACAATTCAGCATTTCTTTCAACCTGGAGTACAAATTCTTGCAAGATAAAGTTCAGAGCTGGAAAACTGGAGAAGACTGTGGCTTGTCACAAATGCATTTCAGCAGGCACAGTGCCCTATTTCACATTTGTTTAAGTATACAATGTACATTGTTAGCTGTGGGTGGTGGTTTAGGAGCATTTGAAGAGGCTAAACTCATTCATGCATACATATCAAATGGAACAGCAACTAACTGCATGAGTCAAATGACAATGTGGGTTGGTAGCAGCCTCATTGACAGATATGCCACTGAGCATTCATACAGAAGTTTGGAAATGTGACCTATGATCAGATCAGAAAAACAAATTGATCTGTTGGAAGATCACTCTGATTCTGGGACATGTATATCAAGCCATTGGCATTGTATTGAAAAATTATATATGGCAACTTGGGGTGGATCTAGCCTGTATAGTGTATAGAAAACCTGCTTGTGTTAGTGTAGGGTGCCTTGATATCCATGGGGGCAGCCATGTGTCCATGAACAGACCTCATGGGTAAAGAGGCCATGGGCTACTTTGGTTAAATGGGTTTCGGAGTTCAGAAGTAGCTTTGCAACAATGGATCAGGATTACACCTTGTGATTGATCACCTTACCTGACTGTGGGAGCCAGTGGCATATGTTAACATGATGTTGGACTGTGAACTAGTTGCTGAATTGTTTGGATGGTTTTACTTTTGACTTGCAGAATTCATATTCTGATGTGAAGATAGGAGATCAATGCATTGTGAAAGAACTCAAAATTGTGTCAAACCTTGAAGATGCTTGCCACTACCAAGCGCAGTACTATCAAAAGATCATATTGCTGTGATTGATAACTAGAGTAAAGCTATATGAAGTGCATAGATTTGTAGTGAATGATCAAGTCCATTCAAATGCATATTTGCTCTCCATGAAATCATTGAAGAAGAAACTTAGGTATTCCATTTGTGTGTAAACAATGCAGAAACTAACCAATTGCATTGAGCTTGAATTCATAACTACATCTCCTATTACTCCAATAGATCTTCAAGGATTGCAGGTAACATGTGACAACTGCCACATTTCAGTTCTCCACAAAGTACCATAACCAACAGAATCTTCTACAAATGAATTTGAAGTTTTTTTTTTTCCTTCACAACAAATGAACACCAAGTTCAAACACACCTTTCTCATGAATTTTCCCAACATTAAAAGACTTTGCTGTGCCTTTTAACAGCCTGAGAAACTCTGCAAAATTGTTGGGTCAAAACCATTTTGCTGAGCCAAACCAGCATGTTTTGGCTTTTCTGTATCCAATTTCTATTTGCAGGGCCACATATGGAGTATTGCTGGAGATGCTCTAATGATGTGCAGATGATGCATTCAGATGATCTTTTGCAATTTGTGAGTGAATTATTAGAGCAAGAACATCAAAGGAGGTTAAAGTAGCCAAAATCCATATGATTTGTTTCATCCAAGATAAAATCTGAAATGGCTTCACCTGCTAATCTCAATGGCTCAAAAGTAAACTAAGCAATTGTTAATGAAATCATCATATGTAAATTAGGAAACAAACCCTAAACCATCTGTATGGAAATCCAAAAGTCAAAATTATAATGCCACATGTAAATTATTGTAAATCAAAACTCAATGGGAGAATCCTCCTTTGGAAGTGTTAAATCTCTCTTACTTCTCCTCAAATCTGCATATTTCTATGATATGATCAATATAGCACAGTTTTGAAGTTAATTTGAGCATTCTGAAAATTGGCACTCTAAAAATGCAATGTCAAATCTGCAGCTTCATGAAAAGAAGAAGCAGATTATTGATGTCATTTTGAGCACTTACGAAACTGGCACTCTGAAAATATGTGAAATCTTGCAGCTTCATGAAAACCACAAACAATTACACCACAGAGGTTACCAGAAAAATGTATGATTGGAAAAAAAAAAAACTTTTTTTTGGGTGGCTGAAAGTCATTCAAATCCGGTTGTAAAATTTCTCACAAAGAATATTCTGCATACTAGCTAGCTGGTTAGATCCAGCTGCAGCAACAGAAGAAGCCCAGGATCTTCGTTTGCATCATGGATTCGTTCGCAGCAGGATCGACCGGTTGCTTTTGCATTCTAAGCTGCAAACTAGGATGGCACGGAGCGGGTGGTCTGCAAATCACCACAGCGTCCATGAGCAGCAGCTCGACGTCGATCCGCGACTAACATCCAGTAGATCAGAGAATGACAGAACACTACTAGTTCTAGATTTTGCGAGAAGTAATGGTGATCAATATATGCAGAGCTTCGCGCTCGCCATAATTTCATGGATGCTCGATGATCATCGATCGAGTGAGATTCGGTTCTATTGGGTTGATTTCTTAGATTCTACGAGGAATTTAAGTAGTTGGGGTCGTGGAATAACTAGGACCTAGCAGCAGCTGGTGGAATATGCAGAAATTATTTTCTAGGTTGCAGCTGAATCGGCTGTTTCAGCATGCGGAACATGTAGTAGGTGTGACGATCTTCGTAAGATTCCATGAATTAATCGCGAGCGGTTGAACCATGCATGAGCTGATCGATGATCAGCAGCCGCTGCTGCAGTGATCAGAACTGAGAGCCTTCGAATGTTTCACCGAAATACCAGTTGGACGGAGCGACGTTTGTGGATGCGACTTGTCTGCCATCGCTTGTGGTGACGAGGAAGGACAAGCTCTGTCCTACCAAGTTAGCGCCCGCTTGCCAGTTCTGTCCCCAATTACGGTTCATTTGAATCCACGGACCTGTACCACCCTTGATCGACAGCGCGGTCACGTCTCCAGCGCCACCCACGTTGGTCACCAATACCAGATCGAACCAGGGGTTTCCGTTGATGGTAAAACAAATCCCTCCGGTCTTGACGCATGGAACCCTGTACAAGGTCACATCTCGTAATCTGAGTTTCCGGTGGTCTCCACACCAAACACGTAGTAAATGTATGAGGAGTGAATCAACACCAAGCTAGTAATTATCAAGGTATCTTGGTGGTTCAGTGCTCTAGATTTTTCTTCTTTACCATCTCAATTGTTCTTGCTGATGCTAATGCGAGCATGCCAGGTTCTCAACACATCTTCATAAGAAATGCTGTCAAATGACTAGTGAAGGAATGACTCTAGATAACTTTCTCTCTTTTAGCAATTTGACGATTCGTGGGAATGACCACAAAATGCTTGCAATGCAAAAAATTACAACACAAGAACTTCGACGACCCCCTGGTGAGATCCCACATGGCCATTCTATAATTCGGCCACTTGGCTGCTACGACAAGATCAAAGACGTCGGACAGTAGTGTGCTAAGAACCGCTGAGCGTCATACCTTCTATAGTTGACAGGAACAATGCCGCCGACGTACTGCGCAAACTGGAGGAACGCAGGCATGGCCATGTCGAAATGCGGTAAGGGGACATTGCACCATCCTCCGTTGTTGTTGGCTTGCGCAGGGTTAGGTGGACAGAAGTTTGTAGCAGTCACTACAACTGAGTTACTCCCAGTGCACCACTTGCTCCCGTAGCATTGGATCTCGAAGCAGGCTCCGCACGACACTCCATTGTTGAAAAGGACCGTGCTCAAGGCCGCTGTGTTGGTGCCATATCCTTGAGTATACAGATCCCCGTATCCACACGCACCACCTAGACATTGCAGAAAGACAAGATCATCAAATCAGTGTATAAAGTCGAGTATAGACTCGTGTCCCGGAGAACGACGATGCTAGTGTGCCAGCAAGCGTGACAGATCGGGATTCAAACGCATCACTGATTTGAGCAGATGATCAATCCATTCGAAATTCATGCAGCACGGTCTGACCAAGGACTGAGTGTGAACTTGGACCGAAAACAAAAGGTCTGCATGTAGCCGAAGAGCATACCCATCGTCCCCGAGGCATCACTGCCGCCATAGAATGTAGCGTGCGCTTGCTGCCAGGCGCCCGTGTCCAATTGCGCACTGGCTGCTTGCAACAAGGCTAGTGTTACAAGCGCCCAAACCGCTGCTGTCCTGCATGCGATCAACCTCGCCATTTCCTGCATAACGAGAACCTCGAAACATTCATGATCCCGTATTCAACCAAAAGACGACTAGTAATTTAGGCGGTGCTCTAAAACCGATGATCGATCTCTTCTCTAACGCGACCGCTAGACGTAACAAGAGCATTCTAGTACGTCAATGCGGCCCTCGAACTACAGCTAACAGTTAGAACTTGCCTGCCAGAGAGTGATCAATGCGCACAGCGGCTAATAAGAACGTCGTCGTCTTCCCTGCAGTTGTCTCGATATTGCGACGGCCTGCTGCTTCCAGGAGCAAAAGCTGATAGCTTTATGTTGCTAGTTCAAGACTCCTGATGCTGTGGATCTATAAATCAAATCCCAAGGCCTCATGCCTTGCTAATTGGGTGCACGAGACTACAGTTGCAAGTAGATAGCGCTGCGCGCAAGTGTGTCAGAAGCGTCAGCACTGATGACGGAGGAGATGCGGAGAACAATAAGGCCGGGAATTATTATATCGGAGCTGGCTGGGGGGAAAATTTTCCCGAACTTGTCCAGGGACAAAGGACACCTTTTCCGGGGAGGAGCGGTGGGTAGCTGCAGTAATAAGTACTTCTCTAGCCTCTACGCTTACGAGACGCTAAATCTCTGCGCTCCGGCTCCCATTCTCCAGATTAGTAGGTACCTGGCTACTTCTTTACTATTTTCCAAAGATCGACGTCTTCTGGAATTTTTTTTGCTGGCCGTTCCAGATGCAGTGACCAGTACTGCCTTTCTCTTTCCAGAATTTTGCAGCTCCCATTTCTTTTATTCTTATGGGTTACAATGATCAGTCAAGTAATGTCTTACAACCGCCATGAATAGATCGCGGGTAAATCAGTCAAGTGTCAAAGCTTCAGAAAGGTCTCTCATTTGTAAATTCAAATGCACAAGAAGGGTGAGCAAGATTTCGTCAAGTCGCGGATTATTTGTTGTGTTTGGTGTATTTGTGATGATCATCTCATAAATTTCCTGCAGAATTGATCAAGTTCTATCTTTTTTTCTGCAATTTCTTTTCTCCTTTTTTGGGACACAAAGCACAAGTCCATTGCAAAGACTAGAAAAAGGTAGATTAACTATTTTGGGTGCTGCCTCAGGGAGGAGAAGTGAAGGTGTTCCTGGCGGACTTGACTTGAATTTCGGCCGTGGTATAAGGATGGATAGATAGCCTGAAGCCGGTAAAGCAACCACAAGAAAAAGTTTAATTTGTCGCGAATCTCCACGTGGATCAACAGTGTCTGACAGCCATTGACCTTTGAGTTTCCGAACCCGCTTTTTGGTGCGCAACAAAATATTACTAATTTCGGGTTTGGGGAAGTCTAAATACAAATCAAGTTTACTCCAAATAGTCAACAAGCAACCGCTGCCTAATTCCTGTACTTACAAGACCTTTGATCCCTATCTATATATCCGCAACTCATGAGCTCAGGCGCACATGCACTAGATCTGCAGCTAGCATCAGAAAATAACCAAAGTCTTCTCCTGAATTAATCCCCTTGATGCATATATGTTCCACAATCTACTACTTTCTTCCGAATATATAGTAAATCACTAGCATCGTCTAGATTACACTACAAGAATATTTTTGATATTTTCTGTACGGAAACGAGTGAAAAACATGTGAGGAACTAAGGTTGAATTAACAAAACATAGGGAGAGCTCTCCAAGGGAATCACGTGGCAACAATATTTCATGTTTTATTCTAATTTTTCCCATTGTGAACAGAGGGATCATTCATTGTATCTTCCCACGATTGTCAAACAAACCATTTCATGTTTGCATATAGGGGAAACTCAAGTTCTTCTTGATGATCATGAAGGGATTTCTTAAAGAGTTTCGTGTGAGGTCCATCATATTGAACAATTTCCTCCTGACTATATATTATGTAACGTCATCGACAAACAAAGTCGATTTGGTCCGCGACTGAAATTAATCATGAAATAACTGGCCAGCAACTTGATCTCGTCATTCAAAATTTCAAAGACTAGATTTTGATCTAAGGTGTATACGATCAGCTACTTAAGTCAATCAATGATTCCCATTTCATTCGCGAACACTCGGATCAAGAAGAAGACGCAAACAGAGCAGGGCCGACGTAGGAGTCGGGAGGCGCCGTCGTAGTCGTAAAAGGAGTGTATATATATATAGCGGTGGCGTCGTGGGTGACGATCGATCCGCCCACCGCTTCTCCCGGTCGCCAATCGCCCTTGAACGCTGCAGCCAAGGTGCTGACCCGGCAGTTTCGCCGGGTACCCGATGCCGCCAAGCCCATGTTCTAATTTCGAAGTTCAAATCTCCCAGAATCGTCTTTACTTAGAAAGGCTAGAAATTTTTTAACCTTGCCTGTATACAAAAAGGATTATAGGCCAGTTTTAGTGTACTAATACGTATTGAAGGTGTTCAATAGGCTTGTGTGTAGGTGGTGAGGAAACTTGTTATGGCCAATGAAATTGTCGATTTGGTGGTCTCTCAATTTCTTTTTGTCACTTGTTTTGAATGAACTAATAGTTAGATGTGTAATAGGGTTTGTTAGGTTTGTGAGAATTTTAGAGGACCATTGAAAATGGTAGAAAAGGGATCATTATTTTCAATGTTCAGCACAATAAGGATGTGTGTAGGTCTCAAGCTTTCTTTTTTTCAAGCCAATGGGATTTTTGGCTTTGGTGGTCTGAATCTGTTTTCTGAATTATCTGGAGTGGACATTCTTGCACATTACTTGTGCACTTTGTTTCTTCACCACTTCGATCAAGTGGGCATTTATTTCCTCAGATTACAACCAAGTAGATAATCATGTGTTGTGTTGGAAAATTGCCCATTCTATCTCCTAGTGAGTCACAAGGCAAAGCCATGTGGTAATCAGTTCTACCATTTAAGATTGTCTCAAGCAAAGAACATAATACATCCCCTATTAAAGTTTGCAGGCCTGCTGTAAAATAAAAAAGGCTTGCAATGCTTTGCAGAGTTTTTTCCATAAGTTTTGATTAAAATTTTGAAAAATCTATATCAAATTTTAAAATCAAATAAATTTTTTTCAAGTACCAAGTTTAGCTAGTGATTCTAGGGAGGTCATTTCTCCTATATTTTAGAAACATTTAAGATTTTTTTTTAATTGGTACATGTATTCCTAATTATCATAGCCCATTGAGTAATCACATTCCTAAACTTTGAAAACTCATAATTAAATAATATCTACTCAATTAATTACATAGTAAAATCTCAAAATATAATACTTTCAAAGAGGCCTAAGAAAATTATTTCCTAAAAAAAACCCCAAAACATGTTTCAAACTTGTGTTCTTGACAAAAAAGTTCAAGGAAACATTATTACATTCTTAAAATTAAATACAATGATTAGGAACATCAAAATGTAAAATATTTCTTATATTCCTCCAAAGTTGAACAAGTCTAGTAAAATGAAGTGGACATGCCCGGGGGGTATACTTTTTTTAAAATTTACAAAACATATAAATAAAAATATAAGGTGCCATATATTGGTTGTTGGGTAAAAAAATAATTTAATTAGTTTTTAAATATGGGTATGTAACATATTTTTTAAACCAATGTATAATTAATATAAGGTAATATGCATTAATCCCAAAAACTATTATGATTAATATAGGGTGGTTTAAATATGTGTATATTAGAAAATTAGATAATAATAGGGCAAGGAAAAATAAGTTGAAAATTACCTAACATCCCCCAGACAATACCTTGCTCGATGCACGAGGGTTAAAACCACATTTTCAAAATCTATAATTTTTAGGGTCAAAAGCACATTTGAACTAGATGTGCTCAAATCAATTATAAAAATAATTTTCATTAGTTCAAGTTCTTCCACCCTTCTAATCATCAATGTTAAAATCCTTTCCAATTTTCAAAGGTAATGTTGTGCATTGGGTAGAAAAATAAAACATTTGAAAAAAATAAAACATATCCACTCTTGAGGTTTGAGTGCTTTGAATAGGTAAAAACATTTTTAATTTGTGTCAAACTTTGAGCATGTAAACTTTGCAATTAATGAAAAATATTCCAAAAGTTTTTATGACAATCCAAACTATTGTGCTTCCCTTGTGATCTTTCAAATATGCAAAAATGCAATGTTAAGGAATGTCCATTCACTTGGGTGACTCCTTTAACTATGTTTTTACCCCGATATACATACTCAAAACAAAGATGTATCAAGGAGAATAGTCAACAATGGTACTAAGCCGATGGTAGGCATAAATCAAATAGATTGAAATAATTGGAATAGGAAAGATGGCAAAGCCAAAACCAATTTATTCTATACAATTAAAAGATTCACAACTCCAAATGAATAAATGATTTGAAAACATCCAAAGAAATGTGTTATGGTTTTTATAATATGTTTGAAACCAAGCAATCATGTGTTAAAAAAAGAAGTTATACAACATGAAAATGCCTAAAGAGGATTCAATTATGGGGCATGTAAATAATTTCAAATAAATATTTGAACAATTAACTACCATAGGAATATTAGCATTATCAAATGATGAAAATGCAACAACACTATTAAGCACAATGGTTACTTAAACCATATATGAAAGATTTGTAATGTCATTAATCAAACAAAATACATTCATTTTATAAACAATTGGTGGATTACTTGTACAAGGAATGAAAAGAAAATATTTGGGAAATAAACATGGAATATGAAACCCCATAGTTTTGTTCATTTTTTAAAGGCCTAAAGTTTGGTTCACCATTCTATTAAAAAGAAAGGAAATCATTCACAAGATAGTCTTTAGAGACTTCCAATCATCTAAAGAAAGGGGGAAAAAAAATTTGCAAGAAATGTAGTTAAACCATATATATAATAGATTGTCAAAAAAAAAATTATTTTTCAAGAAGCAAATCAAGTTAATAGTTTTAGGAACACTAAATTATTTATATAATTGCATTTTGAACCCAAGATACATTCAATAATGTCTAGTACCTTTATTCAAGCACAACGTAGCATATGACCAAATATAATCAAAATTCATCACATACTCTACAAAGTGTTTTTTTGGAGGACTAGGTGACACTAATCATGAAATTCAAAGACAAGAGCCATAGTTACTATTGAACTTGATGATGGTAATCCAAAGAAACATGTTGAGAATGTTTTTCACAACCTTGGTCTAATTAGAAGAATTTAATGTTAGTAAGTCAAAATTAGGCTAGGATGTATGTTACAAGTTTGAAATTAATTATGAATCATGTCCCATTAAAAATACAAAGTAATTTGGTTCTAATCAATGGCAAAAAGTTACCAACACAAATTAGCAAATTCTAAAAACCAACTATGAGATTTAATGCATGGTCTAAATCTATTTAAAGTCACTCCATTTGAGATGAATATAAACATTGTACTATTTGATTAAAAGTAAAACAACCAAGAAATAAGTTTCCAACTAAATGGGGGAAAATAGCAAATCAATTACTTGAATCCTCATGCATTCGAATTTATGTGGTATGTTGCAAACAATTTTTTTGGGAGGATCATGCTATTTTGTGATGTATTTATAAATTATCACACAATATGGACATTCTAATGAATTTTATGAAACAAAGTTGTGTAAGTGTGTAGACAAGATAAAGTATATAAAACTTGAATTCTTGTCCAAGGTTAAAATAGGGTGAAAGTGGATTTAAAATAACAAATCTCATCATAAAATTGTTGTACAATGTTCAATGTTTTTTATTTAACTATGATAAAAAAATATGATAATTTTAATTAAGTAATAGGCATTTTTTTCAAATTTTACATTGGAAAATTAAGTTTTTAGAAGGTTTTTCTAAATTCAAATAGTTGTTGAATTTTCTTTGTTGTCGCTTTTATTTAAAATATGTGTTGATTATGTTTTAACAAGAATTTTTTTTTAAAATTTAAAGATTTATTTTAACATACTTGATGATCTTTGTAATATTTTAACTTTTAGTGCATACGTATTTCAATAGTATTTGTTACCTATTTATAATATACTAATTTTTTTAGTTACATAAATTTCAATGTATAAAATGTATGATAAACTCAATGGAGTGCAAAATGAAACTTTCATAATGAAATTAAAGTAAATTTGAATCCTTTTTTTGTGTTTAATATGTTGAAAAATATCTCATTTTCTAACTCAATTTTGAATAGTGAACTTGTTTTTGGATATTTTACCATGTTCTCACACAAAAACATAATTAAAGGAGTCATTCAAAGGGGTGGACATTACTTTAAAACTATATTACCTTTGTATCTTAGGTGCAATCACAATCAAATGAGCCAATGGTGATGGACTCAAAGATTGCAATCCTTTTTGTGGTCACTTTCACTTTCTCATAAAAAGGACTTTAAGGATGAAATCTTTTGTAATATATTACTAAAAATAAATATAATTTTTTTAATACATCAATTTTTTTATATTAACTTTGTTGAATAACTAAGAATTTTCTTAAAATTCTACAGATTCTACCAAATTCTACAAACTTTCGTTTTGAAAATTTATCTTAATTTCAAATTGTATGAAAATATGCTAATTATTTAATGCTTTATTTTATTGTTTCATAAACTACAACTTTGTTTTAGATATCATGTATATTACACCTAATTTACATGTGGTAAAAGACTCTTGAAATTTTTTAATTATGTTCAATAGATTTTCAATTTTTTAAAATTTCAAATTTCACAACTCTCAAATTATGAATGCTTTATGAGTGTGGATAATCAATTAACATGATTTCAATTTTTTTCTCATCAAGATTCATTTATAAAAAGAGTCTTTAGCTTAGTAATTTACAAAATTGACTATTTTTTACGCAACTATTGTTCAAGTTCAAAAGTCCTTTACTAAAACCAAAACCCAAAATTTATTTTTTTGAATTTTTATTTTGAATACTTCAACAATCATATTAGTCATTTAGCACAACATTACACAATTAACATGGCATTTAAATGGCACCACAAAAATATATCTAACAACATTACAATTTTTATTGAGTTTTGGTAATCATTCGACATACATTTTGGCTCATTTGATTGTGATTACACCCTTTGAAATAACACAATGGAAACAAATTGATTTTTTCTTTTTTGGGGGGAATTGGTTCCATTACTTATGAATTTTAAATTATAAAAATTACATATAAATTTATTTATTTTGAAAACTTGTCTTTCTGTAACATTTAAAGAAGTCAAGACATTTGATTTTTTTTGTTTTAAACATCATATCATATTATTAAATGTGCACCATTCATTCCCAAAATTGAAAAAACATATTATATTCATTTTGATGAATTAAAAAACTAAAGGAGTTGACATTGGTAAAATATATATTTAATACAAATATTATATTTGGTTCAAATGTGCTTTTGACTTCAAAATTACAAAAATTGATTATGTGTCTTTAACAAAAGCTCATTTTCATATGGTGGAAAACATCATATTAATTTTATAAAGCATATGATATCAAATAATTTTGCCATTGATTTCCAACATGTTTTAAATAAAGCATAAAATTTTAGGTTCATTTCTCAATGTTTCTATACTTGAAAAAGTTTTATGTAGTGAATTTCTTCCAAATCATGTAAAAGTAAATTTAACATACAACCTTGGGATGTGTACTTTGTGTTGGATTCATTTGTTACATGTAAGGAAAAAATATTTTGCATGCACATTCAATTCATGTACTTGAAATTCATTGATGAATATAAACAAACAACATTGTGAAAAGTTGGATTAAAAACTCATTTATCCGTTGGATGTGATGAAGCTTAATTTTTGGAAATCATTTTTTTCTTGGGCATCTCTAGCCCCTTTAATTGTGTTTGCCCTCAAAAGAGTGAAATGTCATAGAAACATCAAACATATAAAGAAACAATTTGAAATCTCAACATTACATAAATTGAAATCTCTTAAAAGAAATAATGGTGGAAATTTTATGTCTAAACAATTTAATTAGTTTTGCATAGAATATGGCATTATAGGACAACTCACAGTTCCTTAAAATCCACAACTTAATGGTGTTACCAAGATGAAGAATCATATTATAATTGAGATTGCAAGGAGCATGATTTTCAATGTTGGGCTTATGCATATAATGTTTTGGGAAGAATCCATGTAGCCATTGCCACATGTTTAAACATTATGCTAAAAACACAATATTCATGATTAGGACATTTTGCAAAAATGTGTGTCATTTGGTTGTGCACAACCAACATCCCCAAGTCATCAAATTAGGACCACATGACTAAAATCATTCAACCCTAATCATCATTAGATTGCAATGTGAATAAAGCAATATGAAAATTTATCATATTGACCCCAATTGACCAAAATAGAATAAATAATTGAATGGAAGTTTAACTTTTTTAAATGAACAAAAAATAATTGGAAATTCCAATGCATTCAAATATGAAGTTTTTATATACATGTGAAGTTGATTTTCTAATGAAATCATGTGAAATCTTATGTATTTATATAAACCAAAATTATAGTGTATAATAATATTCAAATTCTCAAATATATATGTGTATATTAATAGTGTGATGGCAAATATTTGTCAGAAATTGAAAAGGTGGTCAAATGGTTATTAGTAATTCAATGTTTGTTTGTGGCCAAGGTGAAAGGTTCAATTTCTTTTGTAATGACACATTGACATAATCAAAATGAGTTAAGTAAATGTTTGGGATTTACATGACTATAGTCGACTTAAACCCATCACTTTGACCATATCATTGCATTGACATGGTTGACAACCTAACATGATTGCCAAAAAATGAAACTTTGAAAAGAAAATAACAATGAATGTGTTCACAAACTAAATCAAGACAAGCCCATTGCCAAACTCCTTAAATTTTTCAATATATATATTTTTGGGGTTTGCCATGCATTGATGTAATTGTAATTGTCATGGTAAAAGCCCAAGAGGAGACATTGAGTGTTAAAATTCTACACTACCTATGTCAAGCAGGATATTTTGGGGGCTATTATGTGAAAAAAAAAATTAAATCCCACCCCTTTATGCACATATTCAAATCATCTTAAATTTAATGATAACTTTGCATTTGCACCAAGTTTTGATACCTTATATTTATATAACTTCTCAATTTAAATAGTACTTGGAATGGACAAAAATGATGAAATGCAACTAAAACATGATAAGATCATGTGATAAGATTACTAATTTTTTCACATACCATATGTACTTAACATCTCTTTCAACTAAGTGATTGGGAGATAATAAAGCAAAATACCCATGTTTAAAATGTTTAATTTTTCAAAATGATTTAACTATCAATGGTGTGAAGGGATCCTTCCCTTCATATTCCTCCATATTTGCTTATTAATTCATTTATTAATGTCAATTCACTTATTAACCTATGAGTTCAACCTACTAACAACTAATACCTAAAATATTTAACACACACACATTTATATATATATAATACTAAGGATTAACACATGTTTTATATTGATTATATTTGGATTACATAATCAGCATAATCCTATTATAGAACTAATTAAATTATAAATTTTACCTAAGTACCAATATATGTGCATGGGCCGGGTATTAGATGTTTACCCGAGTTGGAACAAGGCTGGTTAAGAACCAACACTGGTTAAATGTTCAATCCAGGCATTTTCACACTGCAACTCACACACACACCGTGTGAACGGAGCTGCTGGCGTCCTTACGACGTACAACAATGATGAGCACAGTGGATGGCATGCAAAGTGTGTCGCCAGAGTTGTGAGAATTAGGGTTTTCACTTCGAAGCCCAGGTTGCTCGTGCGTGTGTGTGATCCATTGATTGCTGGTGGTCTCTTTGTGCGATCCATAGTCGGCAGCAGAATTTATTTATTTTTGTTATGGGGATTGCAGAAGTCTCTTGTTTTGCAAAGAAATCCCAATAGGCTTCGAAAAACTCTTCTGCACTTGGGCCACTTCTGTTCTGTTTCAGGGGAATGTTGGTAGAGGCAGAGGAGGAAACCCCCTCGGATGCATGAGGGGCGTGAAGACGAAGAAGGGGCCATTGCTATTTTGCTTGTGTGCAGTTGTTGATAATAGGTGTGGATCGGGAGGGCGTTTGGAAGCATCTGTCTGTGTTTGTTGAAATTAGGGTTTGGCTTTGGTTGCTTTGAGCCAAAGGTGTTGCTGTGTTCATGCAAGAGAATATGTTGCTTGCAATGGGCAAACCATCAAGCCAAGGTGCCGTGGAGAAGGAAACAAGTTAGTGAAAGAGCGAGATTGTGTGTGAATATGGCATTCATTACACAAGCTTTTCTTTAGATGCTAAAGTTTTTTTTTCCAAATTCTGACAGCCAATTCAGGAGCAAGAGAACAAGAGAGAAATGGCCTTGGCTGCTGCATTCAATTGGATGCCATGGTTAGCAATAGGCGATGTCGCAAATGTAGGGCAGTTGACAGGCCTAAATGCAGTGCAGTTGATTGGCATGATCATCAGAGCTGCCAATAATGCGCGCATGCACAAGAAGAACTGTCGCCAATTTGCACAACATCTGAAGCTCATTAGCAACTTGCTGGAGCAGCTCTCATTCTCAGAGCTCACAAAGCGTGAGGAGACAAGGGAGCCTCTAGCACTCTTTGAGGAGTCACTGCGCAAGGCAGTGGTACTTGTGGAGAGCTGTAGGGATAAGAGCTATCTATATTTGGTAGCCATGGGTTGGGTGTATGTGAACAAGTTCCGTGAGTATGAAGACGAGATTGACAAATACCTAAAACTCATTCCCCTCATCTCTCTTGTGGAGGATAGTCGGGTAAGCTTGAGTTCTTTTCTATACAACCCTTTATATCCTCTGCATTGTAACACATGTAGTGGGATTTATTTCCTAGGGTTTCTGTCTTTCCAAACATTGTTATTTGTACTTTGATTGTGTCACTCTCTCCATGTTGTCTTCATCACATAGTTGTGTAACCAATCATCTATCCTTTTCTCTTTGGTTTTTAGTATTATGAGAATTGACCTTTTGGTAAAGGATGGAGGTTGTCAGTTCTTTTCAAGTCTGACATTTCATGATCCTTTCATGATGTTTGTTTGACCTTGAAAAACAACACTGAGAAAGCAGTTCTGTTGTGCTGTACAGAAGAAACTAAAGGCAATTGAGAAAGACCGCAAGCCATACACTCTTGAAAATGATGAACTCAAAGTGCAAGAGTCGCTGCTGAAGCGGGACCTTTCTAGAAAGAATTCTAGCAGCCTTTCTCGGAAGGATTCTAGCAGACTATCACGCCAACTTTCAAAACGATACCCTGGTTTGCCTTTAACAGAGGCATTACGAACAGAGAATGAGATGTTACGAAAAGAGTTGCAAGTCATGAAGGTCAGTTTCTTTTTTGCACGTCAGCAATTGGCATGCAACTTATAAATTTGAGGGAAACTGAACGCTAAGAATGTCCATTGTCAGTTAGATGGGGTTCAAAAAATAGAACAAAACATTGGTGGTTATAGAAACCTTGTCTTGTCTTTGTGTCCACAGCGACAGTGCCATGTAAAAAAAGTAGTTTTCATGACTGTCTCTATCTGGTGCTCAAATGTGAACAGAAGATAGAACCAAACTATCTTATAGATTTTGTGAGTTTTCTTGTGCTTTGGAGGATCCAGTGTGTTGCTTGAGTAGTGGTGAAGCAACAACTAGAGCTTGAATTTGGTAAACCCAAGTTACATTCTCTTCCATACATTCTGTTGATTGCCAATTAAGATTGTTTCACTTGTTTCTTTTGGGTCATGAATTGCAGGCACGCATGGAGGTTCAGCATTGCACTGTGATTGAGCGTCTTATTGAGGTTACAGAGAATGAGAATCTTCCAACCTGATTCAACAAGATGCCCCAAGTTGACAATGCCGTTGTTCCAGCATGAAGGGAAGAAGCTCTGTTGCTGAAGCTCTCAATAATATGCCTTGAACTTACATACAAAATCATAATTGGCAAGGCACCATATTGTGAAACACTTGTAAATAAATGAAGTGGCAAACCATGATATATATTGCCACAGCTATCAATAAGCAGCAGCAGCAGTTACACTGACATGAAAACAAGCTTGTGTTTATTTTACACAAACACAATATTGTCTTCAGCAGTTACGTGAATAGTACCTAGCTGAGAATTTCCTAATGCAGAGCTCGTTGACCAAATTCACTTGATCTGGATTTTGAAAGTTGAGCTTTGTTGATACATGCCTTTAGTGAGCTGTATCAGATTTGGCAACCAATCATCAGCTGGAATTTGTGACTTTGGCAGGGGGTTGAGATTGTGAGAACTTCTGACAGATATTAATCCAGTTCTTGCTCACATTGTATGGTATAATTGTGGAATATGTTGCGCACTGCTGAATCATGCAAGTGAATATGTAGAAAGATACGGAAATTGGTCTCCAATAGGAAAAGTTGCAAAGACACACAATCTTGCAATTGTTACCAAGATTGTGTTGAAGCAAACATTTTGCTCATCTGAGTTTGTTTCCAACTTGCTCTTGAATCCTTCATGTGTCCTTAGACTTCAATGGGATTGTGGAAGTCTCTCGAGATCAAATCCAATCCAATCCAATTCAACCCAAAAGGGCTTTTTAGTTTGGATATCATTAGAGGAACATGCTTGAGGCCGCTTTTGATAATTTCCACAAAGAGATGAAAACACAGCTAGAGACGTTTTCAAATGTCATTGTCTTAGTCACATAGAATTTTTGAAACTGTGCAGAGATTTCTTGGGACACTCACTGCCTTCCATAAGAGACAGTTCATATTAAAAAATCACAAATGCTAGAACCCTTGTTTACCAAGGAAATCTTAAAATAATCATAAGAACAAGAGATAATTCTTCTCTCCAAAGTTTGGGTGCTTAAGCAAAAAGTTTAAAAAGACTACACAAAATCACAAATTTGTTAATTTTGATTGAAAGCGAGATTAGGAAATTGAGACCACAACATCTTTATTGCTAAGCATCACCGTGGACCAATTCAATTTGATCTGCTTTTCAATGTATTTCTGAGTTCCCGTTTAGGGGTCAAAAAAGGATTAATTACAAATGGTAACGTTTTATGGTCCAATGTACCTCCTTTTGGCTCACATTTGAGGTGGGTATGGTTCAAAGTCTATTAGACCATGAGCCCAAGAAGCTATTATTGGACTTGATTAACAGGAGGGCTACAAGGGTTATACAGTAAAAACAGAGAATTTGAAGGAAATTCTGAATCCTCTACATTGAAAAAAGGTGAAATAAGGTTCACAAATTCAGAAATGCCAAGTGAACGTGTTCCGACTTTGGTTCACCTTGTGAAAACTTTTGAACCCATAGCTTATGTCCCATATGTTGGTGTCAATGATTAGTGAAACCACAAAAGCTTAGTTGGATTCCTAAAATTACCATCACCATCCTCTCTTCAACAACCAAACCTAGCTCATATGCATAGTCAGATGGCCACCCATGTCTAATTCAAGGGAGAAAAAACCTGCAGATAAAAAGAGCATTCAATTCTCTTGTAGAAATACAGAAATTCAACAATGGTGGCACTTGGGCACACATACACACAATCTATCAATGAACATACTCCAAGAGCTTGTCAATAACACCTCATCACAATATACAGCTCAAACTTGCAAAACTCAAGGTCTTTCTTCTCTCAAGGGAAAGGAGGGGATGGGGGGGCATGCATAGCAAAAAAAAATTTACCCTGAGCCAATTGGCTATACAACAGATTAATGCATTTTCCAAACCAGGCAGAAAACACACACATACCTGGGGACAAAATTTAAATTTTTTTTCTGCTTAAGGCAAAAAATTATTTCACAAAAAGCTAAACAAATTGGACCCAAATTTGTTAGCTTCACAGGAAACTGAAACTGCTGGCTGTTGCTGATAGATATCCCTCTCTACCATATCCCTCTTACCCGTACTGCAACAGAAGAGAAAAAGTATACAGCAAATTTCAGTTTGATACAAAGCAATGCTCATTTCTGGAGGGGGCACTAAAAACTCTGCCCTTATTGATGATCTTCATGAGAATGCAGGAAAAAACAATCCGGACTTGGAACAAGGAAGCCCTCCTTTGGTGAAGCAACTTGCACAAAAATGTTGCAAAAAACAGAACCCACCATGGTTGTTGCCATCTTCACCCCCATTTGCAACCATGCCATTTGCATTAACCCAGTTGCAACTATGCCATTCGCAACTACTCCATTTGCAACAACCCCATTCGCAACTACTCCATTTGTAACAACCCCATTCGCAACTACTCCATTTGCAACAACCCCAATTCACCACTACTCCATTTGCAACTACACTGCCACTCATTACCTTTGAAAGCTGAAAATGGCAAAGCCCTGTTGCAACAAAAGCTGCATCTTCATCCTGTTCCTCCTCAGCTATGCCATTCACACCTTTGAAAGCTCAAAATGGGGAAGCTCTGTTGCTGCAACAAAAGCCTTCTTCAACTTCTTCCTCCTTGACTACACCATTCTTCCTCAACTACACCATTTGCACCTTTGAAGGCTGAAAATGGGAAAGCTCTGCTGCAGCAACAAAAAAGCCTTCTTTATCTTCTTCCTCCTCAACTACGCCATTCACACCTTCGAAAGCTGAAAATGTGAAAAGCTCTGTTGCTGCAAACAAAAGCTCCTTCATCCTCTCCCTCCTTAACCAACCCATTCGTACCATTGAAAGCTGAAAATGGGAAAAGCTCTGCTGCTGCATCAAAGGCCTTCCTCTTCATCTTCCTCAAGATTGGAAATTAACTATAGAGAGAGAAGTAGAGAAAAAGCAAAAGCAAGAAGAATCAGAGCTCCTCCCCTTGGTTCCAAATGTCCAAACTGATCAAGAATTCTGCAAATCTTACAATTGTGTTTGTGGGTGTTTTGTTTTAGTTGTGGATTGATCGAAAGACCTTCAAAGATGTTCTCCAAAGTGAGCCAAACTGGCAGACATCTGAGAAAGCTGAAAGAAAAAAACTCGCAAGAAAAAGGCTTCAGAAAAAGTTCTCTTCTTCTCCTTCAAGCAATCTGCTATTTGAGATGTCCATGAATTCGACTCTCTCATTCGAATTTCTCGAGAGTGGGTCGAGTGCGAGTGCTACCCGCCACAGGTGCTCTACTTTGTCCAACAGAAGATTCTTGCAATGTTTCACCAAGGTCAGAATTCCGATGCATTTGATCGAACCGTCGTTTCTCTCTGTACCTGTGAGCGAGGATGGCCAAGAGAGAAAGGAGTGCTAAACCTACAACACCCACCACAACGCCCACAGCAATCTTCCAAGCATTGGACTTGTGCTTTGGACCAGGCAAAGGAACTGTGGGCGATGGTGCAGGAGCTGGAGAAGTTGCTACAGCATGACCCACTAATGCAACAGCTCCCAGTTGCGTGAAGTTGCAGACATAAGGTCCATTCCCTGTGGCAACACTAGTCCCTGTGCTTGTAGCATTCCCTGTTGAGGAAGAGAACAACGTGCAGAGCGGCGATGTGCCTGAAACAAATGGCGACGCAACAGCAGCAAATGTAACTTTGAGCGGGCCACTGGCCGCTGTTGCATTGACGCCGTATTGGGTCGGGTTGACGGAAGTGATATTGCTTGCGTCGTAGACGGCAACGCTCACAACGGGGCTCAGAAAGTCGAGTCCTTGCGGCGGTTCGAAGAGCGCGGAGCTCAAGTTACTGCCGAAGTTCTGGTACACGATGATTAGCCTATGGACTCTAGCGAGAGTGTAAGTGCCGATGGGTATTTGGAATTCCTGCAGCGCCACTCCACGAGCCAACAACGAGTGCCGCACTAGACGCACAGCTTGCGCCGTCACGCCTGACAGAGTCGCCGGAACTGTCACGTTGTGGGGTATGTACTCTTCTAAGTTCTGTGTCGCAATCGCACTGAACGCTGCCTGCTGTAGGATTTGATCCACCGATACAATAGTAAATCCAGTACTATTTGCTGCAGTCGCCGACTCCACCAAGAATCTACTACCAAGGCTTCCATTGATCGCATCCACTTCGACTGACATCACATCGGAAACGAGAAGCAACAAAAGGATAAGAGCAGCTGCAGGAAGAAGAATCCACGACCTGAGTTCTCCAGCTGCTTCTTGCCTGCATGATCCCTGCCTCCATTGTCGATGACCATCCCTGCAGCTTATACTCTTGTACTGAAGCTCGACGTCATTGGACATTAGATATGTTGATCTACAAGAGTTAGAGAAAGCAGCTGCAGCTGGTTGCCGTGAGCAAGACATGAAGACTTCTTCAGAATACGGGTGCAACTGTAGTGCTTGTACTGCAGCAGCCCGCGAAAAACCATAACTAGTACTACTAGTGCTTCTTCTACTATCACTGCAAGCTTCTGAAGCGTCGACCCGCGTCATGACCTCTTCGCAAGACGTCTAGTCTTCTGCTTCTTCCCCCACTTCATTTCCAACTGTTGCCTTAATCTCCGCCTGTTTCTCGCGGCCGGTCGAGTTCCCAAAACCTAAGACGTCTACCCGCGACACACATATGTGGTTGGTTTCCGCCGGGATAATATAATTTTTTGCACCGCTCGCGGCACTGAAAGAAAACTCCCAAAACTATGTTGCAATTATGCTTCAAAACTGAGATGCGATGGACTCTTCTACTCCTGGTCGAAATAACAAAGAGCAACCCATGATGCTTGAGTATCACAGCTTACCTACAACAAGTCTTCCCAAAGATGCCCGAAAGCTGCTGTCAGATCTCTAGCTGTACTTCTGCAGCAGCTCTGCTCTCCTCACCTCAGTGCTGCTCCAAGAATCCAATGATGCACAAAATGTGGGTCAGCCAGCTGACAACTAGATGTAGGCGAAGTGATCGGGGACGTTCATGAATCCCGGATGACCTCGAAAGCTTTCAGATGCCGCCGAATAGAACTAGAGACTTGAACAATATAATGTAGTTGGAGACTGCAGCAGCAGAAGCTTGCAGGCGAAGAAGAGCCGCCGAAAAGGAAACCCCAAGTACAGATCTAGCTAGAGCTGAGCTCGGATTAATCTAGGTTTCTGCAACTGCTGCGACGAACACGGAAGATCTCGAAGCTTAGCAGGTTTATGCAAAGGTCGTGGATCACTCTCAAACTAAGCTTCTCGATAGAAGCTAGCTAGATACGGAGATCAGGATCGTGCTGCACACCCAAGCCGCGACCTTGACTGCAACTTCTGACAAAGACTGTCGCTTAGTCGATCACAACAACAACAACACTAGGGCTCGAAAACAGAGAAAGCTGGGGGCTTAAGAAGAAACTTGTACAATGCAGCTAGCTCAGTGCACAAGACGACGTTTCTCGACAGCTCAGGATTTCAGAAGCAGGTCAGGAAAGAAAGAAAAGGAGCTAACTACACAACAACAGAAGAAACCTCAGATCATAGCTTGATGCAACAACCAGCTGACTTTCGAGATTGTGTTCACAAAAGTCGGCTAGACTTTCGCAGAAACGATAGAAAAGAGGACACAACAAAACAACAGCGCTTGCAAGATGCAGCTAGATGCTGTCACTCAACGAAACCCGCAAAAACAAAAACATCACAAAACCCAAACCACAAAATGAGTCTGCAAGGAAAAAACAACGACAACAATAACAACAAAACTGCAACGTTGGGGGCACAGTTCCCCACACAGTATTGACTGACAGAAGAAAGAAAGAGGCTCAGAAAGAGACTCTTTCTATCTCTTGCGTATGTGTGTGTGTGTGTGTGTGTGTCTCTCTCTCTCTCTCTCTCTTAGAGACTCTCTCTCTCTCTCTCCCTGTGTGTTTTTGCTGTCTGTTGCTCTCTCTCCGTGTCTCTCTTTCGTGCGAACATGTGCACAGCAGACGATGTGCAGTGCAGCAGCACAACAGCAACACCAAAGATGCCTGACTGCAATGCAATGCAATGCGCATTTCAGGTCCTCAAACCCAACTTCTCAACACCTCGTTTCAGCAGGACCTCTTTCTCTCTCTCTCTCTCTCTCTCTCTCTCTTTTCAGGCCCTGATTTCAGGGCATCCTATTTCGGGACCTCGTTTTAGGACATCTTTTTACGGACCTCATTATTTCAGTACCTCGCTTCAGGACTCCTTCTCTTCCGGACCTCGTTTTTAGGAACTCTTTTACGGACCTCGCCTCAGGTCCCCCGTTTCAGGACCACTACTCTTTCCCTGACCTCGTTTTTAGTCAGCCATCTATTTTCTGGACCTCGTTTTAGGACATCTTTTTCGGACCTCATTATTTCAGCACCTTGCTTCAGGTTTACTTCTCTTCCGGACCTCGTTTTTAGGCACTCATCGTTTTACGGACCTCGGCTCAGGTCCCCGTTTCAGTACTCCTTCTCTTCCAGACCTCGTTTTAGGAACTCTTTTACGGACCTCGGTTCAGGTCCTCGTGTCATGACTAAAACTCCTTCCCGGGGCCTCGTTTTAGGACCTCTTGTACGGACCTCGTTTCAGGACAGGACCTCAGCAGCTCAGGCCTTTCCTCTTCTCTCCTTCTTTTCTTTAACTAGCCTAGTCGTCTTCTTCTTCTTCTTCTTCAGGACGTGGATTAGATTAGAGGCTTCTTGATTAGACTTTTTTAAACCTGAAATTAAAGCCTCATTCCGGGCGGTAATCGAGATCCTGAAAATATAACCGTTGCGTGACGAACCCTAATCCAGGTGTTGTTTGACATCCTCAAAACGACAATGACACAACAACACTTCCAAAGGGGCAGGTCAAATCGCCAGTCAGTCGTAATAAGTGGATCTCTCTGTTCAAATTTGGATGGCATTTAATATGGGATGTTTTGAAATATACTCCATCCATCCATGAGTACATGCAAATCATCCATTTCCCCACCAATCTCCCCCATTTTCATCCGTTTTTCTTTCTAAAAACCAAATGTAAGTTTTTTCTTAAAAACCTATCGGCTGATAATTTCCATTTCCCTAAGTATATTCTATTAGGTGGCCAAATCAGAGAAGCCCACGTGGCAAAAGATGGCCAATGGGGTGGAGACAAGTCCATACCTTCTATTTTTGGGTCATTTCAGGGCACAATTTTTTTTTTTGTGTGGAAAAACTACCCTAAATTTAACTGGTTAAGTTTATTTAACCAATGTCTCTTTTAAAGAATCTGTAAATTAGTAAACAATAATACTAATTATTCTTTAAATTAGTTAACAATAATACTAATTATTCTTTAAATTAGTTAACAATAATACTAATTATTCTTTAAATTAGTTAACAATAATACTAATTATTATTTAAATTAGTTAACAATAATACTAATTATTATTACCACCACTACTACTTCTTCTCCGAACGTCCACCTGAATGGTGAGGCCAATGGACAGTAAATTTTTCATCCATTGGAGATCTTGTAAAATTGGGGATGATAGACTTCATATAAAAGGAAGTTAAAAAGAAATGAAAAAGTCCCACATTCTAAACCCTTCCCATCTTTTTTCTTTTATGTTAAAATGTAAAAGGTAAATCTTGTTATTTCTTTAGTGCAAAACCCCCCCCCCCCCCCCCCCCCCCCCC